>George_p2__coassemble_7092_pt1 | contig 3504 bp, 4 predicted proteins | sample George_p2__metabat2_high_PE_035 | metagenome-assembled genome bin George_p2 | reverse complement strand
CCCTAGCCTTCATAGCCGTGAGCAAACAGATTGTCGATGTAGCCACCCTACATACCGATGGCCGGTTATCCACAGGAATCAGCCTATTGATAGGCTGCATGCTGCTACAACTCGTACTGTCGGGACTCACCAACCGCCTGCATGTCACTGTCAGCATCAATCTATCCAACCATTTACGCAACCGTCTGTTCAGCCACGTACTGTACAGTCGCTGGCACGGACGTGAAAAGCTCCATTCAGGCGATGTATTGAATCGTATGCAGAAAGATGTAGATGTAGTAGTGGGACTACTCTGCGGCTCCTTTCCCGCCTTTTTTATCACTTTGTTCCAATTGGCTGGCGCTTCATTCTACCTGCTGCTACTCGATGAGCCCACCTCTTCGCTCGATGCTGCCACCGAACAGTTGCTACTGCAACGCCTCTCCCACTCTTTGAAAGGCAAGACTCTGCTGGTCATCACCCATCAGGAAAGCACAGCTTACCTCTGTCAGTCTGTGATACGTATTCCAAAATAGGAAATAAGTAAACCCGTGATGCGAAAATGAGGTAAGCCTGCTGTTGACACTACTGCAGTTGCAACTTATCCCGCACAAATCTTTCGATGAAATCCGTGGTTTTTTCGATGCCCAGCACCGTAGACTCTACACAAAGATGATACGTTTCTGCTGCCCCCCACGTCTTGTTGCTGTAATAATTGTAATAGGTAGAACGGCGTTTATCGGCTTTTTCTATCATTTCTTCGGCCTTTTCCTCCGAGATGGCATGCTGACGGCACAAGCGCATTATGCGGTCTTGCGGCGAGGCAGAAATAAATACGTTGACACAACGGGGATGCTCGCGCAAGATGTAATCGGCACACCTACCTACAAACAAGCAAGACTTCTCGGCAGCCAGTTTACGTATCACATCGCTCTGCACTTTGAAGAGAGCATCATTGCTCAAGCAGTTCATGCCAGGCAGCACCCCGTCGCTCACGTAAGGAAAACGCATGCCAAAGAGTCCCCCGATGATGCCTTTTGAGGCTTGTTCGTCGGCCTTTTCAAAAAATTCCCGACACAGGCCGCTTTCCTGCGAAGCCAAATTTATCAGTTCTTTGTCATAAAAAGATATACCCAAACGAGCGGCTAATTTCTCGCCGATTTCCCTGCCGCCACTACCCAACTGACGACCTATATTGACTACGATGTTTTCCATATCGAGTGTATTTTTATAAGTTAGAAATATTCTTTGATACAGACAAATATACACAGTTCTTACGAGATAAGTACACAAAAACAGAAAAATAATCACCCGCATGCAACAGAGTTCCGAACCGGAACAGCACCCTAGCTGAGCCGGAACAGCTCCGTAACAAACCCGAAACTCCTCCATGCAGAGGTACCTCTACGTGGATAAGCTACGGAGCTGTTGCCGCCCTGTTGCGGATGTGATTAGGAGAAGTCCTCCTCGAAAACATCGGCAAAGTATGTGTTTTTCCGACAGACAGAAATACTGCGTACCGCTTAAAATAATTACCTTTGCGCATCGTAATTTTAAAAACAGCTAAAGATGATACAATTTCAATGCGACTATAATGAAGGGGCACATCCTTCCATTCTGAAGCGTCTGATGGAGACGAATATGGAGCAGACCGTGGGCTATAGCGAGGATATTTATTGCGACCGGGCACGCAAACTGATATGCGAGGCTTGCCAAGCGCCCGAAGCAGCTGTACACTTTCTGGTGGGCGGAACGCAGACCAACACTACGGTGATAGCACACATACTGCGGCCTCACCAGGGGGTGCTGGCAGCCGATACGGGTCACATCAACGTACACGAGACCGGAGCCATAGAGCACACGGGGCATAAGGTACTGGCCTTGCCTTCTGAACAAGGAAAGATTTCTGCCCGCCAAGTGCAGGAGGCCGTGGAAGCGCACAGGCGCGACGACAGTTTTGAACACATGGTACAGCCGGGCATGGTGTATATATCGTTTCCTACCGAGGTAGGCACCCTGTACAGCCGTCGGGAGCTGGAGGAACTGTATCACACCTGCCGGCAATACTCCCTGCCGCTGTTCATCGACGGGGCACGCCTGGGCTACGGGCTCTGCTCGCCCGAAAACGACGTGACGCTGGCCGACGTGGCACACCTCTGCGATATGTTCTACATAGGCGGCACCAAGGTAGGAGCCTTGTTTGGCGAAGCACTGGTCATCACCAACCCCCGCTGGCAGACCGACTTCCGCTACAGCCTGAAGCAGCACGGCGGTATGCTGGCCAAGGGTCGCCTGCTGGGATTGCAGTTCGAAACGCTCTTCACCGACGACCTCTACTTCAACATCTCGCGGAATGCCATCCGGCAGGCTCTGCGCATCCGCGAAGCCATCCGGCAGGCGGGGTATGCCTTCTTCATGGAAAGCAGTACCAACCAGCAGTTTCCCATCTTTCCCGACGAGGTGCTGAAACGGCTCAGCCAAGATTTCCTCTTCACCTTCTGGCAAAAGACCGACGAACATCATACCGCTGTACGCATCTGCACCAGTTGGGCCACCACCGAAGAGAATACCGACCGGCTGATAGCTGCCTTGCAAATAACCAAGTGAAAGATAGAGCCTTCACCCTTTGCCCGCTGATTATCAACGGGTGAAAGGTGAAGGGTGAACGATAAAACAGCAACTTCTTTTCTAAAAAAGCAGGAAAAGAAGTTGCTGTTGTTATCTAGAAATTGTATCTTTACAGAAAAGAACAAAAATATGATTACCGAAAACACCATAGATACATCGCAAGCCATATTATCCAATCAAGGGGATATGACTTCATTTTCATTTGCCGAAGAGCAAATTCGTTTCCGTTCTCCAAAGATTCTAGAACGATACATTGATATTAAAGAATGAGACAAGGGCTATCTAGTAGTAACAGCACTATATAAAGGTATAGGAAAAGCAGAAGAATACATTGACTTAATCCCAATTCTTCGAAATCTATGCATCAATCCGGAAAAATTTCTTAAACCTATAAAATCTGTAATTATCAAATATGATGAACCAGTATGAAATAAAAGACATCCAGCAGAATGCTAAAATGGAACTTCGAATCATCCGTGATTTTATTAAAGACAACTATAAAGAAATGTATCAAAAATAGGCAATATACAGTCAAGAGGGTTTTTACACCAATGATTAAATTTTATACGACTTATCATGAAAAACGAAGTATTTAAACCCAGAAAATTATCGAAAGCATTTCTGTGCTTCATCACCGTCTGCCTGCTGCTGGCTTTCTATGCTAGTTATGAAACAGGGCAATGGGCCATACCGCTCCCTTTACTACCACCCGTCATCATTATTTTAGCCCAACACCGAACCCGCTACCTCATTTGGGAAGACGGACGGGTGGAAATACGTTCCGGCTGGGGTAAGAGTAAAATATTGAACGAACTGCATCAAGTGATTTATTACCCCAAGAATTGGCTGAACAACCGAATCCGCATCCATTACCAAAACACCTTTGAGCTGCTGAAC
>George_p2__coassemble_4513_pt1 | contig 5364 bp, 5 predicted proteins | sample George_p2__metabat2_high_PE_035 | metagenome-assembled genome bin George_p2 | reverse complement strand
TATATTACAGAGATATGTAGTCGTATATTCTATTTCAATCCGGTCTTACTTCTACAATTATTTCAATTTGCTCAATTGCATTTTAGATTTTTATTAGTAAATTTGCATCGGATTTCTTAATCAATAGTGCTTGATATTCGGTCTTTTTCTTTTTCATATTCCCTAATGAGACCGTTTGTAAAGCATTGTGGCAGATGTAATACTGTCCGGACTCTTATGGTTCATTATTAGCATTTCCAAGGGAATGAGCGAATGTTAAGGAAAAGAATAATGAACAATCATACATTTATTTTTATTTCATGAACAAATTTGTAGTTTATCCTACTTTGGTTGTCGCATTGATAACCGAAGGGGCTTTTTTTGCACCTATATGTGCGCAAGACAGGGCGGTGCAGACGATGACTCTCACTACACTTTACGACCTTGCCGATCAGCAGAGTCAGAAGGTAAGAGTTAGTGAGGTAGCTCTACGTGCAGCCGACGAAGGAGTAGCAGCAGCCAAATCGGCTTTGCTGCCCAGTGTGGATTTGAGCCTTCAAAGCAGTTATACGGGTAATGCCTTTATGCTGTCGCGAGGTTTTTCTGGTCATGGTACAACCGATTACATTGTGCCGGGTGTGGGAACTATTCCTGTAGCAAACGGCAAGCAGGACACTCCGCATTGGGGAAATAGTTTTACAGCTCAGGTCTCACAGGTGGTGTATGCCGGCGGTGCCATCCGTTCTGGCATTCGCATGGCTGAACTAGGAAGAGAAATGGCGAAGCTAGATGTAGAGAAGAACCGCCAGGAGATACGTTTCTTGTTGACAGGTTTTTACCTTGACCTCTGCAAACTGAACAATCAGGCAGAAGTGGTTCGGCAAAATATAGCACTGACACAAAAGGAGATTGAACAAATGAAAGCCCGTCGTAGAGAAGGTACAGTGTTACAGAATGACATCACCCGCTATGAGTTTCAGTTACAGAATCTTGAGCTTACGCTAACGAAGCTCAATGATGCTTCTAGTATCATCAACCACCAGTTGATCACGACACTTCATTTACCAGAGCAAACAGTTATAGTCCCCGATAAAAACGAACTGGACACAGACATAAATGCGCTTTCTGAAATCGCTGCTCAACAGACATGGCAGCAGACTGCATCAGACAATAACCTTGATATCCGTCAGGCAACCGTTGCCACCAATCTTACAGCGCAGAAAGTAAAGCAGGCTAAAGCTGCGTCATTGCCTTCGGTAGCTATCGTGGCAGAAAATCGGCTCTTTGGGCCCTATGCGCAAGACCTCATACCGACGGATTGTAATGTAAACGTGTGGTTTATCGGGATAGGTGTAAAATTCAACCTTGGCAGTCTTTGGAAGAACAAGCACAATATTCGCAAGGCACGTATAGAACACCGGCAGTCACAAGAAACACTTGCCTTGGCACGTGAGGGAGTGAAGAATGGTGTACAGGCAAACTACACCAATCTTCTGACATCCTACGCCGAGGTGAAGACGCAACTGAAACAGACGGAATTGGCTAACCAAAACTACACCGTGGTACAAAACCGCTATCAGAATGACCTTGCCCTCCTTACTGACATGATTGATGCCTCTAACATGAAGCTCTCCGCCGAAATGGCACTGGTCAATGCCCGCATCAGTATGCTTTATCATGTCTATAAACTCAAATATGTAACAAATACTTTATAATGATGGAAAAGAACAAGATACACGTTTATTTATATAATGCACTCATCGTATTATGCCTTTTGGGCGGCGCAGTTTATGTGGTAAGTCAGTTTATACACTTCGGGAGTGGAGAATTTACCGACAATGCCCGTGTCCGTCAAAATATCGTGCCTCAGAGTAGTCGTATACAAGGTTTTATCCGTGAGGTACGTTTTACAGATTTTCAACAGGTAAAGAAAGGGGACACACTGGTCATTATTGAGGATGCTGAATTTCGCCTACGGCTGGCTCAGGCTGAGACAGATTTGCTTCGAGCCGAACAGGGTTCACAGGGAACGGCAAGCAGCATCGTTACAACCAAGACAAGCATGACCATAACCGAAGCAGGCATTGAATCGGCACGTGTGCAGATGGAGAATGCCTTGCGTGAGGATAAGCGTTTCAAAAATCTTCTCAGTCAGGATGCCGTTACTCCACAACAATATGACAAAATACATACAGGATATTTGAGTGCCAAGGCAGCCTATGAACAGGCAGTCCGTTCACACCGGATGCAGTCGGCCGTGGTTGCCGAACAGGGACATCACCTTTCTGCTTCGGAGCAGGGCATAGAACTGGCTCGTCGGGCAGTAGACCTTGCCCGGCTCAACTTGTCCTATTGTTATATCATTGCTACTTGCGATGGTACTGTTGGTACAAAGGATATTCATGTGGGGCAACTTGTCAATCCGGGTCAAACGCTAGCCAGCATCGTTGACAATAATGAGCGTTGGATTGAGGCAAACTATAAGGAAAGTCAATTGCCGCATATTAAGGTGGGCAATAAGGTAGAAATTACAGCTGATGCCGTTCCTGATGTGGAATATACAGGTACCGTAGAACGCATCTCCGATGCTACCGGTAGTGCCTTTTCACTTATTCCTATCGACAATGCCACTGGCAATTTTGTGAAGGTGGAACAGCGTGTTACTGTGCGCATCAAGCTTGATATAAACAGTGATGCCGCCAAACTAAAGAGCGGCTATAATGTGGAATGTATCGTGAAGGAGTAATGCATAATGGGACAATTAACTGAGTTTTTTATGAAGAGTGCCGGCGGCCCTCCTCCTCACATGGCTTTTTCCATGCCGATGATGAAGGGATGGGTACCCCGCTGCATCCAGCCATGGCTGTACGTGCTAACCGCCTTTTGTTTCCAGTTCAGCGGTGGCATCTACCTTGGAGCGTTGGAGGGTATCCGTGGTACAACCAACTTCATGATTGAAGATATTCTCTTCCTGCTTTATGCCACACTTGCGGGCATGGCTGTCTATTTTCCTATGCTTTTCCGCATGAAGTTCCGTTTTACAAACAAACAGCTGCTTTGCGGTTCTGCAATCGTCCTGGGTATATGCAATATGCTGACAATGTATTGTCAGTCGCTTCCTGTACTCACAGTCGTATGTTTTGTAGCCGGAATGGCTAAGATACAAGGCACGTTTGAGTGTATGAGCAACATCCAGCTTTGGATTACCCCCCGCCGTGATTTTGCCGTCTTCTTTCCTGTGCTTCACATTATCCTGCTTACCGCCATTGAGGGCAGCGGATGGCTTGCAGCCTGGTTTGGTCATCATATTACTTGGCAAATGATGCACGTTTTTACTGTCGGCACCATGCTGTTTGTACTACTCACGCAGGCCGTCTTCTGTCGACCGTTTTGTCCCATGCCACAGCGTCTGTCGCTGAAAGGGATTGATTTCCAAGGTGCACTGCTTATCTGTGGACTGATGCTTGTAGTGTCTTACATCGTGGTGTATGGTGATCATTTCATGTGGTTCGAAACCTTCCATATGCGCCTTCTGCTCGGTATTGCAATCGCGCTTTTAGGTATGGTGCTTTTTCGTTTGCGCTATTACCGTTATCCTTACGTAGAGCTTAGTCTTTTCACACATCGCAACGTGATTCCTATTCTAATTGTTACTTTCTTTGCCGAACTTGCTTTCGGTGCAGAACATACAATGGAAGAGATACTTTACAGTGAAGTCGTTCGGCTGGAAGAATTGACTAAAGAGGTACAGTATATGTGGGCGCTGCCCGGCATGTATGCTGGCATCCTGCTGGATCTTTATTGGCTGAAAGTTAGGAAATGGAAGATTTGGAAACTTTTTGGGATTGCTTTCATTAGCATTGCATTCTATGGTGTGTTAATGTACTTCACGCTGGACATGAATGTCAATATCGAACAGTATCGCCTTGCTATCTTCTTGCGCGGCTTTGCTTATGCCATACTTGCCCCGACGTTAATGTGGGCTTTAGACGAATCAGTACCCAGTCTTGAACAATTTTTCATGAGTCTATTTGTGTTCAATATTCTCCACATGTACTTGGCTGGTGCAGCAGGTTATGGCATTTATACCACCATCTTCTCGCACTTTATGAACGACAATATGGTGACTTACGGACAGCAGCTCACCCTCACACACTTGGATATGGTTCATTTCAACTTGGGTGAGTATATGGGGAATGATTTCCTGCACTCCATGATGATGGTGGCAATGAAGCAGGTGTATGGCTATGTTATCTGGTTTGCCTTGGCTCTTGCAACTTTCTTCCTGTTGTGCGACATTTCTACAGTACGTACAAATATCCGAAAAGTACCCCGCTGGCCGGTTTATGCCATCAAGTACCTTGCAAAAAGAAGGTAATAGACTTTATTTAGAGGTTACTTTACCTAATAGATACTTATCACAAGCCTGAACTTATGTGCCTGGTCCTTCGGGGTTTCCTGAATTGTTCCTGACTGCATCGAGAAGAGCCAGGCCTTGCTGTCCCTTGAAGGGCGCCACGGCTATCAGCTTCAGCACCGGAATGCTTGACTTGAGGGCCAGCACTTCCTCAGCAGCCATCATATCAAAGCCGAGGGCCATGCCGCAAAAATAAGTGTTCGTACCATTCCGGTGAGCTTGAAGGATAGTTTCTCTCAACCTTCCTCTTACTTGTGCTTGGTGGTGGGATAATTCTCTATGTCCGGTAAAGGCAACTGCCTTTGCTGCTGCCTTGTTGTATTTCTTTTCAATCATTGTCACGTTTTCAGGAGTTTGAACGTTTCAGAGTCTATTACGAGAAGTTTCTGAAATCCACGCAAGGTACCCTGACTCCAAGGGAAAAAGCCAAATACGGATGGATGAACAACCTGGTGCTCATTGTGAACACCCCCCCTGTCTGGAATTCTGTTATCTGCTTCATTTCAGCAAGACCCACAAGTTCTTCCCGGATTTCAGTGCCATGGAGGCTACACTGAGAAAACAACCCGGGTTGGAAGGATATGACAAAAGTGAAGGCTACTACAAGAAATCCCCCAACATCTACGATCGGCTGGGCGAAGAAGAAGGCATTCGGATGGCACGTAACCATGCTATACCTTTCTCATTGGAGGAAGCCAAATCAAAGGGCATATCTGAAATGAACAAATTCTTTGAGATTTTCGAAAAGTGACCCAACAAAAATGTTATGATGACGTATATAAGACACAGAAAAAAACATTATTATTCGAAAGTAATTCGTATCCGCAAAAGATACGGTGCCAGGTAGTACTAGATTCGAGCACGAAGGCTAAGTGGCATCTATATCTTTTCCTAATCTGAGTTAGACGGTTTATCTGTATATTGTCCAACAGTTTATTCAACAATTTGTCCAACAAAAAGAGGTGAAA
>George_p2__coassemble_4307_pt1 | contig 5623 bp, 8 predicted proteins | sample George_p2__metabat2_high_PE_035 | metagenome-assembled genome bin George_p2 | reverse complement strand
GAAACAACAAGTATAAGAGGGAACATTCGGCAAGCAGCTTGTTTCCTCTTATTTTGTGGCTTGATTACATTCTCATCATCATTATATCAGCACGCATTTCTAGGAAGTCCTTGTACTTATCCGGATGCTCAATATAGTCGATAACTCTATTGATGGCTATTTCTGCCTGTTTTTCTCGTACCTTAGTATAATATCGTATAACTCCTCTGCTTTTATCTGAGTGACCTAGGCAGTAATCTATTACTCCATCTGGAATGCCAAGTTCAGAGGCGAATTGAGCAAAAGATTTGCGAGCAGAGTAATATACTACCTTTTCTTTGATATTCAGTTCTGCTGCCACGTTATTAAGGCTTCGTGTAAGGTATCTGTAAAAATTAGAATATGTGAATTTATACCCGAAGTCAAGTTTCCCCGTATTTTTGTTCATCCATCTATATATAATAGGTGTAGCTGCATGCGGAATAGGAATCACTATACGTTGGTCTGACTGTTTTAGGTTCACTGCTTTCTTTCTGATGTATTCCACATGATCCACGTTTCTGAAATCCACTTGAAGTAAGTCAGCAAGGTTTATTCCGCACAAGTAGAATGAGAGCATGAACAAATCCCTTGCTACTTTCAGCTTTTTTGAATCCGGGCAGTAGTTTTTGATTTTGATAATGTTCTCGATGCTTAAGTCTACTTCACGCACTGGAGCTGTTTTAATCTTGTAGTAGGCAAACGGATTAATATCGTATTTCACGAGCTGCTGCTTCACCCCTCTATTGATGATTGTTCTAGTCCGTGACATCATCATTCCGATTGTCGTTTCTCCTATTCCTTTAGTATGTCGCAGGAAATTGCTGTAGTTTTCCACAATCATTGGGTTTATATCAGAAAGAAGGAAATCTCCTTTAGAAAACTCGGTGAAGTATCTGCAATTCCTTTCAATCAGTTTGGCGTAGTTTTCCCTCCCGCTTTTATTCAGTTGTTCTATGTACTCATTAGCCACTGCTTGAAAGGTTGGAGCTGTCTGTGCATTGCCTGCACCTGTTAAGATTGCCTTTAGTTGTGTGCATGAATACATTTCCACATTTTTTATATTATCAAGCTTTTCTTGATATTCATTAAGCATGTTGCGCAGCTTCATGTTGATGGTAGCGGCATCTTGACGCTTTACTACTTGTCCGTTTTTGAATTGAGAAAGGTTGTCGATAATAAATCGAGTTACGATGTATGAAGTTTCTTGATGGTGGCAAACGGCAATTCTGATTTTATGCCTTCCATCTTTAAGAACCTTTGCTTTGAAAATGGTTAATTTGAGAGTTGCCATGATGATTAAAATTAAAGGATAAGTTTTGGATAAGTGCTTTAGTCCAAAAGTGGACTAAAATTCCTTTTTTTTAATCGAATAAGGCTTCTATGTGGAAAGAAAAAAGGCTGAAAATCATTGATAATCAGCCTTTTGGTTTTGTGATTCCGAAGCGATTCGAACGCTTGACCCACGCCTTAGAAGGGCGTTGCTCTATCCAGCTGAGCTACGGAACCATCCTTAATTGCGATGCAAAGGTACGGCTTTTTTTTGAACTTACAAACTTTTCTGCACTTTTTTTTGAGAAAATCTATTTTTTAGTGTTCTACAACATTTGTTATAGGCTTTCTAAAAACCTCAAAAAAGCAAAAAAGTTTTTGATGCTAACGGATAGTCGTTTAATTTTGGCTATCATTTAAAATTTTTAAAAGCAATATGAAAAAATTAATCTTATCTCTTGCACTATGCTGTGCAGCAACGCAATTTTATGCTCAGGAAGCTAATCCAGGCGCTTTGGTAAATGAAGGAAAGGCGGCTTTGGAAGCCAAGAATTATCAGGAAGCTTACACAAAATTCAGCACTTACTTAAATCAGACCAACAATCAGGATTCTGTTATTGCATATAATTGTGGTGTATGTGCCGATAAAATAAAAAAACCGGCAGAAGCTGCCAAATATTTTGGCATTGCTGTCGAAAAGAAATATAATCTGGCGAATGCTTACATTGGTTTGGCTGGCGCTTTGAAAGATCAGAAAAAGAATGCAGAATATGTAGCTACCTTGAAGAAGGGCTTGGAAGCTAATCCAGGTAACAAGACTTTGACTCGTATGTATGCTACACATTACGTAAACCAAGGTGTTATCGCATTGAAGGGTAAAAAGACTGCTGCTGCTGAAGAAGCATTCAAGCAGGCGCTGGAGATTCAGCCGAAGAACGTGAATGCGTTGAACAGTCTAGGTTCTTTGTATTATACGCGTGGTGCAGCTGCTTTACAGGCAGATGCTGAAAAGGCTAAAGCAGACTTTAAGTTAGCCAAGGATTGTTTGGATAAATTAATGCCTATGCTTTCGCCTGACAAACCTGCTCAGAAAAAGATGCAGGCAAACGCTCAGACCATGCTTGATTTTATCAATTCTCAGTTACAGTAATTCTTGTCCATCTTATGAAGGTTGTGCTGTAATTAATAGCAGTTATTTGTGGTGGCAGTACCTCTGTTAACTACATACCTTATAAATAAGACTTCCTCTTTTCTGTTGTATATTGACAAAAAGGGGAAGTCTGTTTATTTACGGTAGAGAAGATTATCTTTCTGTAGGATAGCAAATTCCAGCCAGTCATACTCTCGATTCTCTGCATCACCTATGGAAATACGAAATATTGCTTCGCCTGTTTTTATCTTTTTCCCAGTTCTTACAGTTGCTGTATAGCGGATGCCACTGTAGGGTGCTATCCGCCATTGTTGTCGCCTATCAGCCCTCCCACGGCGCTGCCCAGCATATTGCCTACGGCTGCTCCGGTGTTTATGCCTGCCATGCTTCGGGTGTTTACCTGTGTGGTGCTGCATCCGCTGCATAGCAATGTCAGCGCTAGGGTTAGTGAGCATACACGTACATTTGCCATGGTTCACTTAGGTATTATACGGTTTGTTTAGCATCCGGCCAGTCGCCTTGTTCCAGCCACCAGTCTATCAATTTGCGCGCTATGCTGAGCTTGCGGGGAATTTCCGGTAAATTGTTGCGTGAGAAGAAAGCCCCTGAACTGAGCTCATTGTCTTGCAGTTTTATCTCGCCACCTGCATAATCTGCGATGAAGCCTACCATCAGCCCGCTGGGATAAGGCCAAGGTTGACTGCCGAAGTAGCGTATATGATTGATGCGTAGTCCGGTTTCCTCCCATACCTCTCGCTCCACGCATTGCTCCAATGTTTCGCCTGCTTCCAGGAATCCAGCTACCAGTCCGTGGAACGTACCTTTAAAATTCCGTGCATGTACCAGTAGAATTTCTTCTCCTTTCCTAATCAGCACGATGATGGCTGTAGAGATGGGCGGATAGGCTTCGTAGCCGCATTGTGGGCATTTTTTCATGATAGGTGTCTGTTGTTCCATGGCTGTGCCACATGCCGGACAAAATTGGCTGTGTCTGTCCCAATGTAGTATCTGAAACGCTTTTCCGGCCGACTGATAATCCTGCAGTAACAATTCATCGTACGATGCTCTTAGTCCTACCATTAGCCAGTTGGCATCTTCCTCCAGCGGCTCGGGCAGATCGATAGCCTGCACCCGTCTGCCATCGGTAAAATGCACCATCTGTATTTTGCAGCCCTCCATCATGTCGCAGGGTAACTCTTTTCCTAAAGGTATTCTGACTTCTTTATTTTCTGTTTTTTTGAGCAACAATTGGTCTTTGTAGAACACAAATTGCTGTAAGTTCATCTCAATATCCATATCTCTTTTCAAATAATCTTCCAGAAGTTTCTATTTCATGGCCGAAGCATCGAACGAAAGTGGCAGCAGTGCGCCTACATTTTGCAGTTCATAGATGCCCTGAGTTCCATAGAGCAAGATCTTCATCGGCTGTCTGTATCTTTTTTCTGTTTCCAGCATCACCTGTCTGCAGGCACCGCAGGGCGGTATCGGGTCGGCTAGGAACTCTCCTTGCTCATTGCGTGCCGCTATCGCCAAGGTGGTTACAGCTTGCTCCGGGTACTGAGCGTTGGCATAGAACAACGTAGTGCGTTCGGCACAAAGCCCCGAGGGGTAAGCCGCATTCTCCTGATTGGCTCCGGTTATGATTTCGCCGTTGGCCAGCCGTGCGGCAGCACCTACTGAAAAATGAGAGTAGGGTGCATAACTCCGGAAGGTAGCCTCGCGAGCGGCATCTATCAGTGCCCGGTCGTCTGCATTCAGTTCGTCGTATGCGTAAATTCGTACGGTAATTTGTAAATCTAACTTTTTCATATGCAGTACTGAACATGTAAATTTTGTTACAAAGATAAGAAAGGAATTGGTAAATCCAATTCTTTTGCCCAATTTTGTGGGCAAACTCAATAATGAAAGCATGAAACAATTCATAAGACTGGCATTCTGTGCCTTTTTTATTCTTCTTTCGGGCACAGTCTATGCCCAGCGGCGCAATGCAGCCTATAACGCCTACATCAAGCAATATGCCCCTTTGGCAGTGGAGCAAATGAAAGAACATAAGATACCGGCTAGCATTACGTTGGCGCAGGGGTTGTTAGAGAGTGGTGCAGGTAGAAGTGTATTGGCTCGGAAGAGTAACAATCATTTTGGTATCAAGTGTCATCGCGATTGGCGTGGTAGGCGTGTATATCATGACGATGATGCCAAGGGTGAATGTTTTCGGGCTTACCGCCGTGCTGAAGATTCTTATGAAGATCATTCTCTCTTTCTGAAGTGTGGTCTGCGCTATGCTTTCCTGTTTAAGTTTCCCATAACCGACTATAAGGGGTGGGCGCGTGGACTGAAGAAGGCCGGATATGCCACTGATCCTTCGTATGCCAATCGTCTGATTACCATTATAGAAGATTATGACCTTTATAAGTACGATTCCAAGGGATTGAGCAAGCGTGCTGTGCGTAATTGGGAGAAACTGCTGAAGAAGAAACCCTGGTTGGCCAATCCGCATAAAGTATATCTAGCTAATGGGTTGGCCTATGTGGTGGCCCGTGAGGGTGATGATTTCCGCCTGCTGGGTAAAGAAATGGATATTAGTTGGAAGAAACTTTTGAAATACAATGACTTGCATCGCGATTATACGTTGGAAGTTGGCGATATTATTTACTTGAAAGAGAAGAATAAGAAAGCAGATAAGAAATATCCGTATTGTATCGTACGTGACGGCGATTCCATGCATACTATTGCTCAACGTTATGGCATTCGCTTGAAGTATCTGTATAAGATGAATAAGAAGGATGCGGATTATGTACCTGAGGTAGGAGATCGTTTGCGTCTACGCTGATATACGGGCGTTTGCTGTTGTGTCTGTTTTCTTATTAAAGAAAAACAACTTTGTGCTTGATGCAGTTTTTTGTATTTCAGAAGTGGATAGAGGCTTTCTTTTCTAACGTATGCGGAACTTTAATTCTATGTTTTTATGGATATACAACGAATATCGAACAGAAGGAGTAATCAAAAATGTTGGTTGCTCCTTTTTTTATTCCTATTTTTGTGCCGCCTAAGTAAATAAAGAATCACAGACAGGTATTTCCCAAATGAATAAAATCTACGATTTGTATGTCAAAAGAAGAAAAACTGAATATTAAAGAACAAAATGACACAGCGATGGGCATTAAAAAAGTAAAAGTAAGAATC
>George_p2__coassemble_2511_pt1 | contig 9218 bp, 9 predicted proteins | sample George_p2__metabat2_high_PE_035 | metagenome-assembled genome bin George_p2 | reverse complement strand
TGACTCTATGCAAAAATACACTTTTTCGAGGATAAAAACCAGCAACCATCACACTATTTCGAGGATACTTTTGCCAAAATCCTACATTTTTTCGATGATAACTCCTTGTACACTGTACTGGATTCAAAAAATACACCCACAAAAATCCTTCATCCATCCATCAAATATCCAACAAATATCGCTATCTTTGCTCACAACAAAGTCAGCAAAAAGAACTTCATACAAAGGAAGCAAACCAGGGACTTTGGATACATCGAAAGCAGAAAAAAGCACGGAATAGCAGCGTTCGAAGTTTGAAGAAACTCAAACAAAAACTTGAACCACTATTCTACCACAAATTCAGCGCCGAAACCGGGTCAAGGGTCACACGGACACAGCACTTGAACCATCGGTCTGCAAAGCGTTGATACTCAATAGCTGTCTGAAACTGCATCGGAAAGTAGTTGTTTTGCATCGGCAAATAGCTGTTCTGTGCCGGTACATAAATACTCAGTCCTTCCTTTACTGCACATAAAATTTCGTCATATTATGCTTATGAAAGGATAGGCTGAGATAGAAAAATCATTTTTTATTGAAACTGAAACATCTGAGATAAACATGAGGTATAAATATGCCCTTTGCCTGTTCAATAAGAAGATCATGCATCTCGCCATTTTCAGAGATAATGCATAAATACTTATGCTGATAAGATAGTATGATAAAATTCTTCATAAGGTTGTTTCAAAAAGACATTCCCAGTTTGAAGAGTTTCACTATTTTTGTATTTTCCAAGAAAGTACTTGAATATGATAACTATACGTAAGATTACATGCATAAGCGGCCTTACGTTTGCCGATACGGTTTGTTGCTTGCAAATTAATCTGAAATCTTATTGATAAAATATGATAGATGAACAATAACAACGTATTTACATACACATATCCCGAAGCCAAGAGTATCGTCATCTCCGGCGACATTCATGGTGACTTCAATGAGTTGGTGTACAAACTCTGCATTCAATATCAGATGACGGACACCCTGCTCGTTGTGGCAGGTGATTGTGGCTTCGGATTTGAAAAGAAAGCGTATTACGAGCAGATACTGCGAAGAAATGCCAAGCGACTGAATGAAGCGAACAACTGGATTGTGTTTGTTCGCGGTAATCATGATAACCCGGCTTACTTCGATGGTACCACCTTCAAGCACAAGCGTATGAGGTGCGTACCCGATTATACGGTGTTGCAAGTCTGCAACCACAACATTCTCTGTGTAGGTGGGGCTATCTCCATCGACCGCAAAATACGCATGGAGGCATGGAATAAAAAGAAAGCCAAATATGGTTTCGACTCCAATCTCAGCGACGGCATTCCCCGTGCTTACTATTGGCCTGACGAACCACCCGTCTTCGATGAAAAGAAAATGGATGCTGTTTGCTCTGCCTGCAGCATCGATATCGTCATCACCCACACCGCTCCCTCTTGTTGTGAACTACAAACCAAAAGCGGACTTACCAGATGGGCCGTAGATGATCCTGCACTTCTGATGGATGTACAAACTGAGCGCTTCACTATGGACCAACTTTTACAACGTCTTCAAGCTGATAAGCATCCCATAACGCATTGGTATTATGGCCACTTCCACCAAAGTTGGCATGTAGTCATGGATGGAATCTTATATCGAATGCTTGATATTATGGAGTTCTGTATGGTCTATTAGAGAACAGTAAACGCATCGAGGCAAACCTCCATACAAGGTGGTCTGAGCTACACAAGTATAGCCTAACTTCTCCATGCTACGGCGGGAAGGTAGATTATGCGGATGAACCGTGGCCATCAAGTATTTTGTACCCTTTTTCTCACGAAGGAAGCGCGCGGCATAAGCCATCAATTGACTTTGTAGCGAATGCCCACGGTAGGCCGGAAGGGTTGCTGCAATATCTACATGCATTACTTGATGCCACTCACTGCGAGGAATGTTTGTATACTGACCCAAATTTTCTTCCTCAGTTTCCGGTTGTACCAATACACATACAGCTGCCAACTTACCATCAAGTGTGCAAGCTTCAAAAACATGGGTTGACTGCAAACTTAAAATAAAGGAAAGATAACCTGGCTCATTAATAGCAAACCAATCCTTATTGGGGAGTTCTTCCCACACCTGATAGATGAGAGAAAATACTGATGAGTAAGCATCTGTTCTACGTTGTATGATGAACATAAGCTCCATTATTCTTTAAAAACAAACCTGTTTGTTGCTACCGCTTCGTACAGCAATTGAAATCTTTTATTAGCCATCTTTTAAGAAGTATATTTAAATACAAATTTAATGCTTTCTTTTAAACACAAGAAAAGAAACCGCAGAATCATGTATAAATTATTGCACTTTTACATCAATCTCAACCCCAAAACAATTCTATTATGATTTATCCCTTCAATGAATGTACAAACTGAGCGCTCCACTATAAACTGACTTTTGCAGCATCTTCAAACCGACAAGTATCCATTGACGCATTGGTATTAGGGCCATCCAGCAAAGTTGGCATGTAGTCATGGATGGAATCTTTTATCGAATGCTTGATATCAAGGAAGATACTTTTACCTGGCACCTATATTATTTCCAAGGATTTCTCACAGTTTGTATTCGTGTTGTCGGTTTTTTATTGTTATTTTGTTGCTCGGAATTTTTCAAACAATAAATATGGAGATAGCCCAAAGAGCAATAAGTACAACATAAAAACGAATAAATAATCATGAAGCAAAAGATACTGATTACAGGCAGTAGCGGATTTCTAGGCAGCCGATTGGCTTATTTCTTTAGAAACCGGTATGACTTGCTACTACCTACACATAACGAACTAAATGTGAGCCGTGAAGAAGCCGTAAAGACATATCTGGAAGAACACCGCCCAGAAATAGTAATTCATTGCGCTGCACTAAGTAATACATGGTACTGCGAACAACATCCGGAAGAATCGCATCGAGTAAACGTGCAAGGTACAGTAAGAATGGCAAAGGCATGCAAACTCATGAAGGCAAAATTCATATTCATATCGAGCGATCAAGTGTATAATGGTACACCGATAACAGGTGCACTCCATGAAGAAGCCACGTTGCAACCGGTAAATACCTATGGTCAGCACAAATTGGAGGCGGAACAAAGAGCACTATGGAATCTACCTGAATCAGTAGGACTGCGTCTGACATGGATGTACGATTTGCCAGACAGTAAGCTGAAACTGAACAGCAACCTACTAGTCAACTTGCAAAAAGCATTTCGTGAAGGTAGCACCATTAAAGCAGCTATCCATGAATTTCGCGGCGTAACCTATGTATGGGAAGTAGTAAGAAACATAGAAAAAGTTCTTTCTATTCCTGGAGGCATTTACAATTTCGGCAGCGGAAACAGTCTTAACAGCTATGAACTTTATCAAAAAACAGCCCAATTGATGGAACTGAAAGAATCTACTGCATGGATTCTACCTGATGAGGAAAGATTTAAAGAACAAATAAGAAACCTATCAATGGACTGCACGTCTATCGAAAAACTAGGTATTCATTTCAACGACAGTATTGAAGGAATAAAAGAGGCTATACAAAGACCATTCCGTACCAACTAATCACGCTAAATACAGCAGATATATGACGATTGATACCACACAGATGTGTTCACACCTCCAAAAGAAATTACTACTACCGGATGGAGTATATTTTCCAATCTGGCAGGCCATACAGAAAGATAAAGAATTATCAGCAGCCGTGCGTAACCGGCAACTTCACATCTACCGCAATGGTAAGAAAATACTGATTCTAGCGGGTAAGTCGCTACCTAAAGTTGTCAGAGCCGATCAACTGAACGAACTATCCACACTTCTTTAAAGCATTCATCCGCTATTTATCCTAATAAAATAAATAGCGGATGAATGAAAACACCTCATTTTCGTCATTGTTTGTCGGTCATGATTTCCAGCACCAAACGGTCAGTCTCGTTCATACCGCAAGAACCAATCTTCGTGAGATTGCGGATACTCTTATCTACATCCTCATCAATGATGCCTTCCACCGAGGTTACACTACGATTTTCCATCGCCATAATAGCAGACAACACAGCTGTAGATACACCTGTGGTCACCTTCAGTGCACAGCTAGGTTTGGCACCGTCGCAAATCATTCCCGTAAGATTGGCTATCATATTCTGCACGGCATATGCCACTTGCTCATATCCTCCCCCCATCAACCAGGTGATGCCGCAACTGGAACCTGTAGCTGCTACCACACAACCACACAAGGCCGACAACCTGCCCAAACTCTGCTTGATATAGATTACCGTAAGATGGCTCAGCATCAAGGCGCGAATCAACTCTTCTTCTGATTTTCCGTTTTCTTCGGCATACACCACCACAGGCAAGGTAGCCGAGATACCTTGATTTCCGCTACCTGAATTGCTCATCACCGGAATCATGGCTCCTGCCATACGTGCATCGCAAGCACCCGAGGTATACGATAGGATATGTGAAAATACGCTGTCGCCCATTACCTTATGCTCATACGTACCACGCAGTATTTTACCCAATCCGTGACCAAAATCTCCTTCAAAAGAGCGCTCGGCAGCAGCTTTATTCAAGCATGCAGTTTCCTGTATAAACCGTATTTCATCCAAGGGTGCCGTCATAGCAAAGTCAAAGACCTTGCGCAGATTTAAATTCAGCGGTTCCTCGGTTTCTTCCAATCCTCTGGCAGTTACCTGTTTATCCAACAGCACTTCATCATTATGTTTCAACAGCACAAACGAAGTATGACCACCGGCAATTACTGCTGTGGCTTTATCTGCCCCGGCCTGACATATAACCTCTATATAAAGTTTTTCCACACACTTGGCCTTCAAGGATATGTCTATTCGCTTCTCTGAGATAAACTGCCTACCCTCTTCCACAGCCTGAGGCGAACAATCTTTCAATACCTCCAACTGATAATCAGACTTTCCTATCAAGGCTCCTAAAGCCACTGCAATAGGCAAGCCTATCATACCTGTGCCAGGAATACCTACGCCCATAGCATTCTTCAAGATATTGGCACTTAACTGCAAACTTATATTCTCCGGACGCTTGCCCAGCAACTCTGTAGCCTTGGCCACGCAGAGTGCCACGGCAATAGGCTCTGTACAGCCAATGGCAGGTACCACTTCCTGCTTCACCAGCCGAATGATTCTCTTTCTTTCTGTTTCGGTCATAGCATTGCATTTTAGACAGACAAAAATAGAAAAATTGTTTTATTCCAAGGAGAAAAGAACAGAAAATCATGCTAATAACTTTTCTTTCACTATCTTTGCCGCTCAATTATAGTATAAATATAAAAATGATTTTTCATGAAGATGAAGAAATTATTTGCAGGCATCGGACTAGCTTCTCTGCTTCTAGCATCCTGCATACAAGACGAGGCACTGAACAAAGAGGCTGCCATAGACGGCTGCACGGGTACTTATATCCAACAAGCAACCATTGACTCTTATCAATTTACCATCCAATTGTATGTTTCTCGCGCTGCCAATCCTAGCAGCATAGAAATAGACTTCAAGATTCCGTATGGTGCCACGATTGCCCCTGTCTCGGCAGAAAAGGGCGACCATGGTTCATTCTATGATTTCTCTAAATCAAAGACTCGTGAATTCGAGGTTATCTCCGAAGACCAGGCTTTCCGCGCACGATATAGCATCACGGTACACATTGATGTAGAGATGCCCGAAAGATATAGTTTTGAAACACTCAATGCCATTAACCCATACCATGTATTCTATGAACAATATTTTGAAGAAGTAGAGGGTGAAGAAGAACCGATACGGTATCGTTTGGAATGGGCCAGCGGAAACCCAGGATACAACCTGACTTCTATGGCTAATAGTCCCTTAGACTTCCCCACCGTACAGGTAGATGGAGGATGGAAGAATACCAAGGCTGTAAAATTGACAACTTGTGATACCGGTAGCTTTGGAGAAGGTGTACATATGCCGATTGCTGCAGGGAACTTGTTTATCGGTGATTTTGATTTGGCCAATGCTCTTAAAGCTCCTCGCCAGGCTACCCATTTCGGTTTCCCATTCTTCAAAAAACCGATCAAACTGGAGGGCTACTATAAGTTTAAAAGAGGTGCTATATTCTCTGAAAACGGACAAGCCCAACCTGGCAAGCAAGATGAATGCGATATCTATGGAGTGTTCTACGAGACAGACGATCAATTGCAGACCCTGGACGGTGACAATTCTCTTACATCCGACCGCATTGTATCTATCGCCCGATTCCACGCAGACAGCCAGACTTCCTACTTGCCGGAAAGCGAAAGCAGCTATCTACCGGAAACAGATGAATGGACCAAGTTTGAATTGCCTTTTGTACTTAAAAATGGTAAATCTATTGATAAAACCAAATTGGAAGAAGGAAAATATAAACTGGCCATCGTATTCTCTTCCAGCGTAGACGGAGCATTCTTTAAGGGCGCCATAGGTAGCACACTTCATATTGACGAGGTGAAGCTCACTACAGAAAATGTAAAATAAAAGTAATCAATTGATTAAAATGAATCAAAAATGTATAAAAACTATGCTTAAAAAAATAGTCTTATTACTGACAAGTATATGGATGGTTTCCAGCGTATATGCACAGGAAGACCGCAACAAGAGCCTTATAAATTCTTATTTACACGGATGGGAATATGCTATTAAGGCTGGATTTAATATAGGAGGAACTGCTCCACTACCGCTTCCGGAAGAAATTCGTGAAATAGACAGCTATTCACCCGGTATTTCCATTGCCATTGAAGGTAATGCCACCAAATGGATAGATGCGGCAAAAAAATGGGGTATCACTATCGGACTACGCTTGGAAAACAAGAGCATGACTACTAAGGCTACAGTCAAAAATTACGGAATGAAGGTGATTAATACCAATGGTGGTATGTTGGAAGGACTTTGGACAGGAGGCGTAAAAACCAAAGTGAAAAATTCCTACCTCACCATACCTGTATTGGCCGACTATCGCCTGAGTAAACGCTGGATTCTGTCTTTCGGACCCTATTTTTCTTACCTCACAGAAGGCAATTTCTCCGGACATGTATATGAAGGACATCTGCGCACTCCAAACGAAACTGGCACACGGGTAGACTTTACTGGAGAAAGTATCGCTACCTATGATTTTTCTGATGACTTACGTAAATTCCAATGGGGATTACAATTAGGGGGCGAATGGCGTGCATTCAAGCATCTGAATGTACATGCCGACCTCACTTGGGGACTCAATGATATTTTTCAAAAAGATTTCGAGACCATCACCTTTGCTATGTATCCCATTTATCTGAATGTAGGATTCGGCTACTCGTTCTAAAAGAAACGACACATACAAAGTATCTTAAAAGCAAACGTGTACTTTTTAGGATTAGCTAAAAGTACACGTTTGCTTTTAAGATACTTCAATGACATTACAAATTGGCTATAATCTCCGGTGAAAGACCAGTAATTTCAGCAATTAGTTCCATAGAAAGCCCTTTGGCTTTCATAGTAGCTGCATTCTTTTTAGAAGTTGCTATAATACCTTCTTCACGGCCCTGCAGGATGCCTTCCTCACGACCCTGCTGAATGCCTTCCTCAAGTCCCTGCTGCATACCTTGTTCAAAGCCTTGCTGCATACCTTTGCGAATACCATCATTAATCAAAGTCTTTTCCACTCTTACCGCATCCCAGAAATAATCATAACCTAATAGCTGACTATCACTGAACGCCGATTCTTCTAACTGGGTAACAGCCTTCTTTATCTGCGGATTATCCATCAGCTCTTGTGGAATATCCTTCGTCTTTTCGTCAATTTCGGTAAGATAGCGTAACCATAAGACCTGCATTTTTTTCTCATTAAAAGAATGAGGCTTGAATTTAGGAAGTTCTACAAAGACAAAGCGCAATCCTTCTATCACCTTATCCGTCCGTTCCATGCGGACGATACGATAATCGTGATAATATTCCTCCATATTTGGCTCAAAAATATCATTGACCAAATTCAAGGAATAAACCGGCTGAAGCAACTCATAATGTTCACCGTCACCAAGCTGACGAACGTATGCTTTGGATGCGTTGAAAAGCACACGCTGCATAAAAGCCGAAGACCAAAGCATCTGCATCTCTACCAGAAATTGCCTGCCTGCCTGATCTTTACAGCGCACATCTACAATGGTATTTTTCTTTAAAGGAGTTTCAGGAACCAACTCAGGTGGCAAGTATTCTATTTCCTTAATTTGTTCATCCGGAGTTTCCAAAGGAAGAAGCGCATTAAGCAAACTGATTACCAAATCGGGATGCTCGCCAAATACCTTCTTAAACGTCAAATCTGCTTTTGGATTCAAGTACTTCATAAACAAGCTATTTATTACTGCCACAAATATAAACTAATCCTTCCACAAAAGCAAAAAAAAATGGCTCACAAGGAGCCATTTTTTTTGATATAAGTTCTCTGAATTATTCATAAATAAGTTCGAAATCATCTACAATCAGTGTACTACCCGGAGCACCCCAGAACTTGTCACCATCCTTGCTGGAAGAACAAGCTATCGTCATGCGATACTTCTTGTCTGCACTGTATTCTTTCTTCCATTCCAAGGGAAGTTCAAAGGATTTCCAATCTGCCTGTGCACCGCCGGTAATCTGTCCGATAGCTGCAATGCGGCTGGATTTATAGATATTGTTTTCGGCATCTGCCACACCGGTCAAGCAGTCTGACCAGTTTTCTGTATCGTATTCTTCTGTTTCATACAACACGATGCTGATAGCAAATTCATCGGTCTTGCTGTTATCTTCTTTCCAAGCATTGTGACAGTTTTGGTCATACGGTTCTTTTGTCACAATGTAATAGGTTTCTCCGGGCGTATATTTATACCAACCTTTCAGCATGACAGGCTTATTGGTATAAGGAATACCGAACTTGGTACTATTCAATGTGCTGGCAATATCTGTCTTAAAAGCACCGAGGAAAAGTGTACCTGTAGTCACCTTCGGAGCTTTAGCTAAAAATAAATCCTGTCCTTTAGTATCGATAGACTTCACCAAAGCAGCCTTATTTCCAGTATGTGCATCCTCTGTCTCCATCACCACATACTCGCTAGCCAATTTAAATGACTTTAAGAAATGAGCACCTGTATTGCTGGACGACCACCCTGTTGGTTCATAGAAAGTCATATCAGGTTCCTGACCTTCTACACCGGCTACCC
>George_p2__coassemble_1938_pt1 | contig 11640 bp, 11 predicted proteins | sample George_p2__metabat2_high_PE_035 | metagenome-assembled genome bin George_p2 | reverse complement strand
CGATATCTACGCTGCTATCAAGCGCGACGCTCTGTTGGAAAACGTAACCGTAGCTGCTGATGGTAAGATCAACTTCGCAGACAAGAGCGTTACAGAAAACACTCGTGTATCTTATCCTATCTACCACATCGAAAACATCGTGAAGCCTATTTCTAAGGGTCCTCACGCTCACCAGGTAATCTTCCTGTCGGCTGATGCCTTCGGTGTATTGCCTCCGGTATCTATCCTGAACCCCGAACAGGCTCAGTACTACTTCCTGTCAGGCTTTACTGCTAAGTTGGCTGGTACAGAACGTGGTATCACTGAACCCACTCCTACCTTCTCTGCTTGCTTCGGTGCTGCTTTCTTGAGCTTGCATCCTACTAAATACGCAGAAGAGCTGGTTAAGAAGATGGAAAAAGTTGGTGCTAAGGCATACTTGGTAAACACTGGCTGGAACGGTACAGGCAAGCGTATCTCTATCCGCGACACTCGTGGTATCATCGACGCTATCCTCGACGGTTCTATCGACAAGGCTCCGACCAAGGTAATTCCTTTCTTCAACTTCGTAGTTCCTACTGAATTGCCGGGTGTAGATCCGAAGATCCTCGACCCGCGTGATACTTACGAATGCGCTTGCCAATGGGAAGAAAAAGCTAAGGATTTGGCTGGCCGCTTCATCAAGAACTTCGCTAAGTTCACTGGCAACGAAGCAGGTAAGGCATTGGTTGCTGCAGGTCCTGCACTCTAATGCAGCCGAAAGGGAGTTTCCCTTTCTCTGCTTACCCCTATACACAAAGACGGCTTCCGTTTGGCGGAAGCCGTCTTTTTTTTGTAGCTTTGCCCCCGATAAACGATTCATTCACTAAAAACAGAAGAACTTATGAAAAAACTATCCTACGTATGTGCCCTGGCTCTGGCCCTGCTGTTCACTTCCTGCCAGCAAACCAAGGAAGGTGTCCTGGCCGATATCGACAACCTGATAGAAACCATCGATGAAGAAGGAGCCGAATACACCGAAAAGCAATGGGAGAAAGCCAATGAAAAATTCGAAGAATTCTGCCGCCAGGCCGATGAACTGGAAGACTGGAGTGCCGAAGAAGCAGCCCAGCTGGCCAAGGCCAAAGCCAAATACCTGGGCGTGCAGCTGAAGAAGAGCAGCGAAAGCACCATGAAGAAAGCCGGCAAAGCCATCGAAGGCTTCATGGAAGGACTGGAAGACTGATCACATGAAAAAAAATGGAGCGCATCTTTTTCAAGACCGCTCCATTTTCTTTTATATTCCGTCAGCTGCCGCTTACGCATTCTTGTTGGCACGCTTCCGCTCTATCTCATCCAGAATCACCTTACGCATACGCATGGATTTCGGCGTTACTTCCACGTACTCATCCTCCTTGATATACTCCAATGCCTCCTCCAGCGAGAACTGCACCGGCGGAATCAGGCGAGCCTTCTCATCCGAACCACTGGCACGCATATTCGTCAGTTTCTTCGATTTCGTCACATTAATCACCAAGTCATTGTCGTGCGAGTGCTCACCCACCACCTGACCGGCATACACCTCCTCTTGCGGGAAGATAAAGAACTTACCGCGGTCTTGCAGCTTATCGATGGCATACGCAAAAGCCGTACCGTTCTCCATGGCAATCATCGAACCGTTGGTACGACGTTCTATCTCGCCCTTATACGGCTGATACTCCTTGAAGCGGTGTGCCATGATCGCCTCACCTGCGCTGGCTGTCAGCACATTGGTACGCAGACCGATGATACCGCGCGACGGCATGTCAAACTCCAGGTTCACCCGGTCGCCGGCCGATTCCATCTTCACCATTTCCCCCTTGCGGCGCGTCACCATATCAATCATCTTGCTGGCATACTCTTCCGGCACGTTGATGGTCAGTTCCTCTATCGGCTCGCAGCGCACCCCGTCTATCTCCTTAAAGATTACCTGCGGCTGTCCCACCTGCAACTCATACCCCTCACGGCGCATGGTCTCTATCAGTACCGAGAGATGCAGCACACCACGGCCCGACACAATCCACTTACCATCCTCCTCGCTCTTGCGCACCCGCAGCGCCAGGTTCTTATCCAGCTCCTTCACCAGGCGGTCGTGAATGTGGCGCGATGTCACAAACTTACCCTCCTTGCCGAAGAACGGAGAATCATTGATGGTAAACAGCATGCTCATGGTCGGCTCATCGATGGCAATCGGCGGCAGCGCCTCCGGATTCTCGAAGTCACAGATAGTATCCCCGATTTCAAAACCCTCGATACCCACCAGTGCACAGATATCGCCCGACGACACCTCCTGCACCTTCACGCGGCCCATGCCCTCGAACGTATGCAATTCCTTGATTTTCGTCTTCACCATGCTGCCGTCGCGCTTGGCCAGGCACACATTCATGCCCTCACGCAGCGTACCGCGGTGCACACGGCCTATGGCAATACGTCCCGTGTACGATGAATAATCCAGCGAAGTCACCAGCATCTGCGGCGTACCCTCCAGCTGTTCCGGAGCCGGAATATTCTCCAGAATACAATCCAGCAGCGGATAAATATTTTCAGTAGGCTGCTGCCAGTCCGTACTCATCCAGTTGTTCTTGGCCGAGCCATAGATTACCGGGAAATCCAGCTGCTCCTCGGTAGCATTCAGACTGAACATCAAGTCGAACACCATTTCATACACCTCTTCCGGGCGGCAGTTCGGTTTATCCACCTTATTCACCACCACAATCGGCTTCAACCCGATTTCCAGCGCCTTCTGCAGCACAAAGCGTGTCTGCGGCATGGGTCCCTCGAACGCATCCACCAACAAGATACAGCCGTCTGCCATATTCAGCACACGTTCCACTTCTCCACCGAAGTCGCTGTGTCCCGGAGTATCGATAATATTGATTTTGGTGTCCTTGTAATTGATGGAAACATTTTTCGAGAGAATCGTGATTCCTCTTTCCCGTTCCAGGTCATTGTTATCCAACATTAATTCACCTGTGCTCTGGTTACTACGGAACAGATTTCCGGCCAGCAGCATCTTGTCTACGAGCGTTGTCTTGCCATGGTCCACATGGGCAATGATCGCAATGTTTCTGATGTTTTGCATATAATACCTACTTATTTGGATGCAAAGTTAGTGATTTTGGATTAGATATGCGCAGTGGAACGTATTTTTTTACTGAAAATCATTGCCATATAAAAGATTATACCTATCTTTGCGGCCCCGAATGGGACTATTTACTAACATTTATTCATTAAAACATTATGTATTTAGACGCTGCTAAAAAGCAAGAAATCTTCGGCAAGTACGGAAAGTCTAACACTGATACTGGATCAGCAGAATCTCAGATTGCTTTGTTTTCATACCGTATTGCTCATCTGACTGAGCACCTGAAGCTCAACAGAAAGGATTATAGCACTGAAAGAGCTTTGACTATGTTGGTAGGTAAGCGTCGCGCTTTGCTCGACTATTTGTACGACCGCGACATCAACCGCTACCGTGCCATCATCAAAGAACTCGGCTTGCGTAAGTAATCTACTTACTCGTAGCAAACCAAAAAAGAGACAAAGGGCGCATCGCTTCTCGGCGATACGCCCTTTTCTTTTTCTCCCCTCCTTCGGATACAAAAAAAGCAGAGAACGTGTCTGCACACTTCCTCCGCCCGCTAGTTCTTCTCGCTCGTCGTTCTCTTTATAAGAAAACGACGATTCACGGGACAAATGTATAAATTATTTCTCAATTTTACTAGAAATTAACCATTTATTATTAGCCCGCTCTCTTGGAAGAGTTACGAAAAAACGTCCTGAAATCCAGAATAATGACATGGATTTTAGGACGTTTTTTATATTTCTATACCGATAACTCATTGATTATAAGACTCTCTACTTTATATATTTTTCTCTTATAAAGAAAGCCACACTTCACCAGCGTAATAAAAACGAATGTATGAAAGGCAAGATGGCAAAAACCAAACCAAACAGACCCAATGTCACGATGCCAACTTATCCGAAAACTAATCCTAACTACCTGTTCATCAACCATTTGAACGAATAGGCAGGATTTAAGCTAATTGTCTGAACTCAAACCGACAGCCCCTCCGAGTAACGTATGGAAACCGAATCGAACGAGGTAGAAACCTACTGGTACGTACTGCGCGACCTGAAACGGCAGAACGCCAAAGACCCGGCCTACAAAGTTCTACAGGAAGAAAAATACCACCTGAAGGACAAATTGTTTGTGCCGCTTACCCAGCGCGTCTACACCCAGTTCGGGAAAAAAGTCATCAAGGACGTACCCTACATGCCCGACCTCCTCTTTGTACACGAAGAGCGGAAGCAACTCGACCCCATCATCGACTCCATCCCTACGCTGCAATACCGCTTTGTGAAAGGCTGCCGGCAACACGACCCCATGAAAGTGCGTCACACCGACATGGCCCGCTTCATCGAAGCCGTCAGTCAGACCGAGAAAGTAGAATACTACACCCTGGACGAAGTTTCGCCCCAACTCTACGGCAAGCAGATCCGCATCATCGGCGGCCGCCTCAACGGATTCGAAGGAAGGCTGCTGAGCAAACGCGGCTCCAGGCACAAACGCATCATCATCGACCTGGCCGGTTTCATCTCAGCCGCCATCCTGGTAGAACCCGAATACATTCAGTTACTCAAAGAATAACGTCCATGCATCCGTGCTTAGCCCAGCATACCGCCACCGCCGTCCTCGCCTTCGTTGCCCGGACCGGTCGGTGTATCCGTCGTACTTCCGCCCTTGGCAGCCGCCAGGTCTACGGTCGTTTCGCCCGCCTTCTCGGCCTTCAGGGTAGCTGCCTGCGCTATGCGGCTGGCCACCGGATTGAAGTCCGACCGGCCCAGCAAGTTCTCAAAGTCCGGTCCCGGCTTGAACACAATGTTCACCGCCTTGATGTTCTTTGTCGTGAACTCCGGGATGCTGGCCGCCCCCACGCTGCTGATGGAAGCCACAAACGAACCCAGTTCGCCCAGCACAATCTTGTTGCCGTTGAGCAACTGCTCCACCAGACACTCGCACATGTCGCAGATTACCCCCTTCACGGTACCTCGGCTGTACACCCCGTTGTGGTCGGCAATGTGCTTGGCAAACTTGTCCATGTTCCATACTTCTGAAACCTGATTTCTGGCATACGCCTTTACTTCATCTTCAGGCTTCTGAGGATTCTTCATCAAATACACTGAATAATTAATCATACAATTGCCCATCGTCGGTATGGGACTTTGTATATCCGGCAGTTCCAAGATTACTGCCGTTGCCCGACACAGTTACATAAAATAAGTGAATAAACTCTCTGCAACCCCTTTATCGGTGATTGCACTGCAAATATAGAACGCCTTTCAGCCGTGGCCAAGCCCGTTCAAAGCCGTTCAAAAATCGTTCAAAAACCGTTGCAAAACCATTCCAAAACCATGAGCGAAGTCACCATCAACATCCATGGAGGGAACAATCAGATACTTCCCAACGCCACCCAGGGCATACAGAATTTCTACGGCGACGAGTACCGCCCGCAGCCGCAGACCGATGCCCCGCCAGCCGCAGGCAACGACTGCGTCACCCCTGCCCCGGAGCCTACCTCGGCAGAACAGCAGGCCCGCGAACGACTCGCCCTCTATATAAATAAGGAAGAACAGCTCACCGCCTTCCTCCACACCCTGCAAAGCTGCACCACCGCAGCCGAAGCAGGACGGGCCGTGGTAGAACAAGGCCAAAAGACCCCGTCACTGAACGACCAGGTCATCGTGCAGCAAGCCTTCATCGAAACGCTGCAGCCCTTCCTGAACCGGGTAAACAAAGGCAAATCCATCAGCAACCTGCGCACCGCCATCAACAACGCCCTGGAAAAGCGGCAAGAAGCCCTGCGCAGAAGCAAGCAGTTGCACCAGTCCTAGCAAGCGGTTGCATCCGCACTTGCAACCGCTTGCATCGGCTCATGCAGCCGGTTGCATAAAAAGAAACGGATTATGACAGAAACATCCACCACGCAGATTACCGGCGGCAACAACCAGGTACTCCCCCAGGCCCAGATGGGCATTCAGGTGTACCACCAGCAGCTACCCGCACAGACCAGCCGCCTGGAAGCCCTATTCCAGCAACTGGAACGGGAATTTCAGCAAAACGAGCAACTGCAGCAAGTGCTCGACGACCTGAAACGCTACCGCACCAAGCTGCGCCACACCCCCGGCCTGAAAGTCAAGCTGCAAGACGGCGGCTTCAAGGAATCGGGCATCAGCCAGGCCACCCGCAGCAAACAAGCCTACGTGAAGCGCGCCACGCAATACCAATATTACGAATCTGCCCAGCGCATCGATGCTTACCTGCTGGCCCAGCTGCTCTATGCCTTCAACACCTATGCCCTGCCCGCCATTGAACGAGGCGAATCCCTGGGCACTGTGCGCCAACTGGTACAAGAGAAAGTCATCAGCCCCGTACTGGCCGAGCTGAACACCTGCGGCCCCTACGACACCCTGCTGCACTACACCGCCGACCACCTCTACGGAATGGTCTACTACCTCACCGGCAAGTGCTTCATCAACTGGAAAGACTACGAATAACCCTATACGAACCATGTACGTACCGGCTTTCGACCCCTTTCATGCCATCTACCGGCTGCTCCACATCCTCACCCGTTTTCAGGGCGACGAGAGCGTGGAAGTGGACCGCGTGTGCATCTTCGACTTCTACCTGCTGTTTCCGGAGCGGACCTACGCCATCCACCTGAAGGCCGACGAAACCGACCTCCGTGCCCTGCGCACGAAATACGTGAAAAGACGGAGCAACCCGTACAACCCCTATATACAGAACCGCCGGCTCTACGCCCGCATACACACCTACCAGCGGATAGCCCTGAACCACCTGGCTGCCTACGGCCTGCTCTGCCCCCAGAGCCTGCGCGAACACCGCATCCGCCTGACGCAGCCCGAACAGATAAACGAACTGATTCGCCACACCGAACCGCTGTCCGAAGAAGAACAGAACGTGCTGAGCTGGCTCAGCCTCAGCTTCCGCCTCACCCCCCTGCGGGGCACCGACGGACTGAAACAACGCACCAACCTCTTGGAATATAAATACGATGGATGCTAATTTGAAGATAGAACGCCTCTACGTGCTCACCGAATCGGGGCAGGTGGCCTACGACGAACGCTTCCACCCCGGCGTGAACATCATCCGGGGCGAAAACGGCAGCGGCAAGTCCACCATCACCCACCTGCTGTTCTACGGCTTGGGCGGCGACTACACCCGCTTTGTGCGCCAGGCCCAGCACTGCTCGGAAGTGTGGGTACAGACCTGCATCAGCGGTGCCACCCTCACCCTGCAACGCCTGTTGCGGAAAGACGACCACGGACACATCCAGAAGCAGCAGGGCATGACCCTCTACTGGTGTACGCTCGACGAAGCCCTGGCACACCCCGAACAGGGGCAGACCTACGGCTACAAGCACACCCCTCACCGGCGCAGCTTCTCGTCCGTACTCTTCGAAGCCCTGGACATCCCCCAGGCACAGGCCGACAGCAACCTCACCCTGCACCAGCTGCTTCGCCTGCTCTACATCGACCAGGAGTCGCCCACCTCGTCGCTCTTCTACTACGAACAGTTCGACAGCCAGCAGACCCGCGAAACCGTAGCCGAACTCCTGATGGGCATCTTCGACGAAGCCCTCTACCAGGCCAAAATCCATCTGAACGAGGTGGAGAGCCTCATCCAAGACACCAAAAACAACCTGCGTTCGCTGGAGAAACTCCTCACCAAGGAGCAACGCTCCTCGGTCTTTCTGCAGGAAGAAATAGACCGGCTCCTCCGGGAAGAAGAAAAGTACGATCTGGCCGTGCAGCAGCTTCGCGCAGGCCAGCAAACCGACCTCAAAATCAAACCACAAATCAACGAACAGAAAAAAGAAGTACAGCAGCTGACCCTGGAACTGCAAAAGGCAGAAGAGCAGGAAATCGGCCTGGGGCAGAGCATCACCGACACCCAATTCTTTCTGAACGAACTGCGCCGCAAGCAGGCCGCCCTGCGCCAGACCCTCAGCACCCGGCAACTCATGGGCACCCTGCGGCTCACCTATTGCCCCGAGTGCCTCAGCCCGCTGCCCGACCATGTACCCCCCGGCACCTGCCGCCTGTGCAAGTCGCCCACGGAACACGAGTCCGACCTCACCCACGTCCGCCGGCTCCTCTCCGAAATCAGCTTCCAGCTGACCGAATCCGAAGAGATCCTGGCCAACGACGAAAAGAGCCATGCAGAAACCCATACGAAAGTGCTTCGCCTGCGCACCCGGCTACGCACCGCCCAGCGGCAGTTGGATCGCCTGCTGAAAGACGTGACCGGCACCGCCGACCGCCAACTGGAAGACCTCTATTACCGGAAAGGACAAGTGCAGGGCGAACTGCTGCAATACCAGACCCTGCTGGAAAGCGCCCTCTACTACGAACGCCTGAAAGCCAAACAGCAAGAGCTGGAAGCCGACAAAGACCGGACCGAACGCTTTATCCTCGCCAAGCAGAAAGGTCAGGAAGAACACCGCGAAGCCGTGCTGGCAGTCATCCGCCGCTTTGCCGTGTACTTCCTGCACCACGACCTTCAGCGAGAGCAAGCCTTTACCCTGGCCCGTACTGAAGAATTCTTTGTGAACTTCACGCAGAACATCACCTATCTGCAAAGCGAACACACCAAGTACAGCGCCTCGTCCACCTTCTTCCTGAAGCTGGTGACACGCTTCTCGCTGTTCTTCGCCTCGCTGGAGCTGCCCTGGATGCGCTTCCCCCGCTTCATCTTTGCCGACAACATGGAAGACAAAGGAATCGAGACACCCCGCGCCCAGCACTTTCAGAAAACCCTGATAGAGAAGTTAAAGGAATACCCCGACGAGAGCTACCAACTGATCTATACCACCTCGTACATCACTCCGGAGCTGAACGAAAGCCCCTACGTGGTGGGCGAGTACTATACCTCGGAGCATAAGAGTTTGAGGAATGTATAAAGAATACATACTATTTCTTAATTATTTCACTATCTTTGTAGATAGAAAACGTTCATCATTATGATACTCAAACTGGTCAATATAAACAAGATTCAGCAAGCCTCCATTAATTTGGAGGGTCTTACCGTCATAGCCGGTGTAAACGATACCGGAAAAAGTACGGTAGGGAAAACCCTGTTTTCACTGATAAAAGCCATCGGAAACATCAATACACATAACGATGAGCTGCGACGTGCCAAAGTGACCCAAGCAGTACAGAGACTCAATGTACTGTACAGACATAATGAAGAGGAATTGTCCTTTTTAAAAGACTATTTTACCACTCTCCCCACCCGGATACAGGCACAAATGCTGTTGGAAGACGAAACAGCTACCCTGTCATTACTGGCAGACTGCCAGCACTGGATAGAGAACAAGGAAATGACTCCCCAACTGCGAGTCAAAGTCCTTAAGACATTGGCCAAACTAAAAGAAAGTGTGGAAGTGCTGAACAATCCTGCACTGAAATTAAAAAAAGAATTCTCCTCTGTATTAGAGGCAGAATTCCAAAACTCCATCTGCCGATACGACACCCCCTCATCGCTCATTGTATTTGCCGATGACTCCTATGGTGCTCATTTGGAAATCAGCCTTGAGAACAACCAGATTCAGCATATAAACGCCTCTCAATTGGAAGATATTTCATCCATAGATGCCACGTTTATCGAATCGCCCCTATACATACACCTATTAAATACCTTGGTGAATGCCCGAACACTTCAAGAAGAGAATGATTCTTTCAGCAGTATATTGGCTCGCCCATTGGTCAATTATCACGTAAAAGACCTGGCGCAAAAACTCGATGCCTTTAGAATCGAAAAAAATAACTCTTCCGCATCACGGCCTGAGCAGAAGATAGACATTACCTCCATCACCGGTGGAAAATTTGTCTATCACTCGCCCGACCGCACTCTGTATTGGGAGAAAGACGGCCAAAGATACGTTCCGGTAAATGTAGCTTCCGGCATCAAAGCCTTCGGTGTGATGCAGATGCTGCTTGAAACCCAACATATCAATGAAAACAAACTTTTGATTTGGGATGAACCAGAGAATCACCTGCATCCCGAATGGCAGATCAAATTTGCCCAATTTCTGGTATTATTGTCCAAGAGCGGAATACCGGTGCTCATCAGTTCGCACAGTCCCTATTTCATACAGGCCATCCGCTACTTCAGCAATGAAGAGAAACTGCAGAAATATGTGCACTACTACCTGGCAGAAGAAACTGAAACCGGAGGTAGCAATCTGGAAGAAGTTACCGACGACCTCAACCGCCTGTTCCTAAAGCTGGCTGAGCCTATGAATCAAATTATCAACCTTGGAGTTTGAAAACTACCCATATCATGACACCAGCAGAACTCTACAACAGCATCAAGCAGCAGATGACAATGGCGGATACCTCCATCTGCCAATTGCACAAACCTTGCACAGCTACACCTGCTTGCGTTCAACCTCAAAATCATCCCATGCTTGATTTTGATGAAGTAGAGAAACGGTGGCATCAACAAAAAGGAATGAAAAGTACCGCCTCTGTAGACGCATTGTCGCATACAGGAAGAACACTTTGCATGATAGAAATAAAAGGATGGAAGATGTTCTTAAAACATCAGCCCATTGCACAACAATCGGCTTCCACCCCTCAACAAGTCAACCAACTAACCCAAAAAATAGAGAAGCAAACAAACAGTTACCAACTGCAAGACAAGCTGTTGAAGAGTATTGAAGTTTGCGAAGAGATGTCACAGAACAATAATCTGCCGCTGTATATGCCTGTAGCCTATATTTTAGTTACAGATATAGACCCTACTATCAACGCAGCAGCCGTATTTACACAACAGTTGAATATGTTGGCATCTACCTCTAGCAATTGGGAAACAGTCTGTGCACAGCACCTTTCTAAACGGTTTCAGCAACAGACAGCCGGCATGAATAACATCCGTTCCTACTTCATATACTGCAAACAGTTGGACAATTTGTTGGCCAAATTGTAAAAAGCAAATCTGAAATCTATGACTACACAAACTTATTCCTATATTGCTTTTCATTCAACTACCTACGATACTTCCGTTTCTTATGCGAGTAAATTGATGCATCTTGGTAAGAAGGATATCATCAGTGCGGCTGCTTGGGTAGGCTTGTCGTTGCCTACATCCTATACCAAGGAAAAGATGGCTGGCGCTTTGTCGGAGTATGTGTTGGCTAATCCGGAAAGGATGCTCGCTGTGCTCGATGCCGAGGAGGTGCTACTGGTTCAGGAACTGATGGAAGCTGGTAAGAATGGGGTGGTATGGAAACGGCATCTGTTGAAGTACCACACGCTGAAACGGATGGTTTGGGTACTGAAGAATTATGACAAGCCTTCGCACAAGGATGGGTTTGTGATGGTGGATGAACTGAGGGAGGCTTTTGCACCGTTTATGGAGTGTAGGGTGGAAGAAGCTACTCGGCAGTTAGCTGAGAAGAAGAAAAAGAAGAAAGAAGCAAAAAAAGCGGAACTGGAGAGGCACTTATCGCTGGACAACTTGAAATCGCGGCTTAAGAAGCTGGATGTGGAGCGGCTGAAGATTGTGCATTTCCTGTTTATGCGTCATCACATTGATTTCTGCTCGTATTCTTTTGA
>George_p2__coassemble_1302_pt1 | contig 16107 bp, 10 predicted proteins | sample George_p2__metabat2_high_PE_035 | metagenome-assembled genome bin George_p2 | reverse complement strand
TGAACTAAAATCCAACCTATTTGAAACATTTCTTTTGCAGTCCTCAGAATTACTCATGCAGTCAAAACACACTTACTGTCCAACACTAACTTTACAAACAGCTTTCACACTTAACTGTTACATGAAAAAGATACAAAATAAACTCTTACGAAATTTAAATAGTACATACTTGGCTCTGCCAACGGATTATATCTTATTTCGTACAAGGATAAGGAAACAGAAGCACCTGCGCCGTACTGAATCCCCTGAAAAAACAGTAGAAAATCTAAGAAAAAATAGTTTTATTCCCATAAATTGCATAGCTTTGTATTTATAATCTTCATAATAGTGAAGATTAACGCTTAGAAATACACATAATCATCACTATAATGATAGATAAATAAGGGTAATATGGTAGATTTCTATGAATATTCCACGCCTGAGCTTGTAAGGCTATTAGGCAACAGATTCAAAGAATATAGAATTCGTTGTAATCTTACTCAGAAAGATGTTTCAGAGCAATCCGGTATCGGACTTACAACCATCCACAAATTTGAGAATGGTACTGCCGGCAATATTTCGCTGTCCACATTTATCGTGTTGCTGAAAGTGGTCGGGCAAATCAACACGATAGACTACCTTCTTCCGGAGTTGCCCGAATCTCCTTACCTGATACGTAAGGATGATAAAAAGGTACAGCGTGTCAGACACTCTAAATAATACAAGTTTATGGTACAGTCGTTAAAAGTAATGCTTTGGGGTGAAGAAATCGGCAGATTGGCATGGGATGCCAAACGTAGGTTATCCTATTTTATGTATAATCCAGCCTTCTTGAAAAAAGGTCTGGACATCTCTCCATTAACAGCACCTGCAAATGGAATCAGGGGACTTACACCTGTATGGGGAGAAGAAGCCAAGATCTATCAAAGACTACCGGCATTTGTAGCCGATTCGTTGCCAGATGCATGGGGTAACCAGCTTTTTAATTTATGGTGTCAACAGAACCACCTGTCAAATGCAGATATTACCCCCCTTGACAAACTCTCATTTATAGGGAAACGCGGAATGGGAGCTTTGGAATTTTTGCCTGAATTTTCTATAGAGCGTAGGGCTGAAAAAATTGATATCAAATCATTGGCTAATTTAGCAGAACGTATATTCTCGGAAAGAGAAAATGCCAGAATCCTGCCCGAAGAGTCGGTGACAATGCAATCTTTGCTTACGGTGGGCACTTCAGCTGGTGGCCGCCAACCCAAGGCCATTGTTGCCATTAATCGAAAAAACGGTGAGATTCGCAGCGGGCAGATTTCTGGATTAGAGGACTTTGATTACTGTCTGATTAAATTTGGTAATGCGCAATACAGCTCGGCAGAATTGGAGATGACTTACTATGAACTTGCTACAATGGCAGGGATAAATATGATGCCTTCAAAACTCTATCAGATAGACGGGAATAATCATTTCATAACCAAACGCTTTGACCGTAATAACGGAAAAAAAATTCATACTCAGACCTTGGCCGCCATTAGCCCCGATGCGGACAGTTATGAACAATTGATTACAGTATGCCGGAAGCTTCATCTGCCGGAGACAGACTGTTATGAAGTATTCCGCAGGATGACCTTTAATGTATTGGCAAACAACACGGATGATCACAATAAGAATTTTTCATTCGTTATGAGCGAGGATGGTACTTGGCATCTGTCCCCTGCATACGATGTAACTTATATATTTGACCATGGAGGATTCTTACCCAATGAAGATCATTGCATGTATATCAGGGCAAAACTTAGAGATATAACACGGGATGATGTCATTCAATTTGCTAAAGATAATGGAATACGTAGACCAGATGCAATCATACGTGATATAGTGAATGCCATAAAACAATTTCGTACAGTGGCCACTAAATATGACGTTGCAGAGCAGTGGATAGGACGTATTGAAACCACTATAGTTGGACATCTGAAATCATGGGGAGAGTTAGAGGAAATAACTCCAACAATATGCAAATCTGTCATAAACGGACATATCATAAAGAATATACGCATGGAACAAGCGTATAAGGGGAATTTCCATTTGCTTGCCGAAATAGATGGTCATGAACGTAAGTTCGTGATTGGCAAGAATAAAGAAGAATTCTCACTTATAGAATCAATGGGCATAGCAAATCTGTCATCGGATCAACTCACGAAAATGGTTGAAAAATATTTCAGACTATAGCCAATCCTTTAAACATCAACAGATACTTCTTAAAAAAATCTGCCATTCCGAAAGAACGGCAGATTTCCTTATAAAATCAGTGTAACACATTTATGCTATCACTTAAGCATATGCATCAATATCCCGGATTCTGCTCCAGATTAGCATCCTTATTCAACTGGATTTCTGTTAAAGGAATAGGTAGCAAGGTGTGAACTTCCGGGTTATAGCCAGATGTCTGTTTAGACTCTTCCAATTCATTCCAATGCGACACCATCATATTCACACGATTTGTCAATTCACCCGTACGCATCAAAGTGAAACGTCTGTTCTCCTCACCAACCAGTTCTCTGATTCGTTCATCCAAAATGAAGTCTATGTCAATCATATCTTCAGTAACCTTTCCAGCATCGGGATTTACTTGACGATAATCCTTGAAAGCTCTATCGCGAAGAACATTGATATCTTCTGCCGCACCTTTCTTGTTGCCTTGACGAAAACGAGCTTCTGCCCGCAACAAGAATACTTCTGCATATCGCATCATGGGAAAATCTTTAGTCAATGCCCATCCAAAATCATCGGTCGGATCATAACCTCCCCATTTAGTTGTATGAGTATAAAATACATTCAAAGTATCCGAAATATGAGGCACTACCCTATCACCCGTTTTCACCGTAACATCTTTTACTCCTGTTCCAGGCTCTACTTGATAACCATTCTGATCTATACCAATAGTAGCAGACCATCCAGGCTTGTTATACCACATTACCCTACGTATATTATAGTTAGAGTTACGTATGTCACCCTTTTCCTTAAATACTCCATATTTTACATAGTTGCTCAAACGCAAACGGCCATTACCACGCCCACCAATAGAATCTGCATTAACCATTCCATCTAATTTATGAAAAGCAGGAACCCAATTTCTTCTATGCTGAGGAGCACCTATCGTTCCGCCTGTTACTGTATTTCCATATTCCATTTCGAATGTCCAGATACCCTCTTTATTTCCTTGACTACGCCGTTGATTACCCCAACGGAACATATCGTGATAATAATCACCGGTTTCCCCTAAAAACTTTCCATATCTTTCTTTTATCAACTGATATTTACCATCCGTAATTATAGGGGTCAATACCTTCTCGGCTTCTGCAAAAAATTTACTATCACGCATACCCATGCGTAAATAAGCTTCACCAGCCAATAGTCTGGCTGCATCCTTGGAAATACGTGATTCTTTCACTAACGCATCCACTTCGGGAAGATTTTCAATCGCATAAATCAAATCGCTTTCAATCAAACCGTCCACTTCTTCTATGGAATTACGGGTATAATCAGTTTGCGGAGAAGAGGCTGATTCTTGTATCAAAGGAACTTTTCCCCAGCCTGTAACCAATTGATTATAAGACCAGGCTCTAAAAAACTTAGCCTCTGCAACGCCGGCAGATGCACTCGGATTGTTAGAATCTGATTGTATAATTTGGTTGGCAGCATTTATAATATCGTATAACTTAGACCACAAATCGTTTACACCCGCATTTTCAGATGTCAACTCAGCATAACGATAAAAAGGTTGCTCTACCCCTTGTATATCTCCGGGAGCTCCCACATCTGTACCGTCCTGCCACATTCCCCAATAGCCCTGCTGGCCGGAAAATCCAAGAATCTCACCTACTTTATAATGTAATCCCAATACTTTAGAATTAATATCAGTCACATCTGTTCCATAAGAAGAATACATCTTTTCATTCAAAAAACTATCACTGCAAGATGTACTTCCTATCATCCAACCAGAAACAGCCAAAGAAGCAAATAATATATATTTTAATTTCATAATTCTCATTTTTTAAAAGGTTACATTAATACCAAATACATAGCTTTTAGTCATCGGATAATTACTTTCCCACTTATCACTTCCACGAGGGTCTTGGCGAGTTTCCGGGTCCCAACCAATCCAATCTGTAAAGGTAAAGAGATTACGTCCGCTGGCATACACTGTCAAGCCACCCAAGCCTATTTGCTTCATCCAACTTTCGGGGAATGTATAACTCAAAGTGATGTCCTTAATACGTGTAAAGCTGGCATCTTGGGCAAATCCATAGCCGTGCTTATTGGACTGTTTACGCAAAGAACGCCATGTATTACTCTTATTCTCTGGTGTCCAATAACCAATTTCGGTGGTTGTATTACGGCGTCCCATTTCATCACCTGCCATGCCTATCAATCGGTTATACTTCATCAAGCCTTGCACAGTTTGAACGAAAACACTCAATGACAATCCTTTATAAGTAAATGTATTCGTCAAACCGCCAATCCATTTAGGAGTAGTTTGCCCTTTTACATGTCTGTCATCATCATTGATAGTACCATTATGATCGCGATCTGCCAATTTCACATCGCCCGGTTCTGCTACCGGATCCCAATCTTTATGCAAACCGGCAGCAATTTCCTCTTCCTGCCAGATACCTACCTGATCATAATCATAAATTACACCGATAGGCTGACCTATGAACCAACGGTTACCCAAATCGTCTTTTCCATCACCATAAAGATCTTTGATTTCATTCTTGTTCCAAGAAAACACCAAACCTGTGCCCCAAGAAAAGTCTTTCGTTGTAAGATTCTTGGAATTCAATGTAATTTCAACACCCTTATTCTGCGTTTTACCCATATTAGCAAACACATCATTAAAACCAGAAACCTTAGGAAGATTACGCTGTAATAACAAGTCATTGGTCTTACTGAAATATACATCAATGTTACCTGTGATCCTATTATTCAAAATTCCAAAATCCAAACCTACATTGAAAGTCTTGGTTGTTTCCCAAGAAAGGTCATTGTTACCCATCCGCTTATTCGGGAACAATCCAACAACAGAATTGCCTCCCATAGCAAACTTCTGAGAATCCAGTTTTACCAATGTCTGATACACCTCGATAGCCTCATTACCCGCCTTACCATAAGAAAGGCGAAATTTCAAATTATTCAGCCAATCATTTGCAGATTCCATAAAAGACTCATTGGCAACGTTCCAACCTAAAGCGACAGAAGGAAACACACCGTACTTATTATTGGTACCAAACACAGAGGAACCATCGCGACGAACCGTAAACGTGAACAAATAGCGGCTGTCAAATGAATAGTTTACACGTCCCATCTGCGACACGGTGGTGTATAAATCCGCATAAGAACCTACAGAAGCGGTTTCAGCACTTCCCAAATTATTAAATCCTAAATCATCATTGACGAATTTCATACCTTTGGCTCTAGATTCTGTATATTTCTTTCTTGAAGCAGCATACAAAGCTGTCAAATCCACATGATGTTTCCCAAAATCACGAGCATAAGAAAGAATATTTTCCACTGTATAAGTCTGCGTTTCCGCATTAAAGATTTCTCCTGTTCCATTCAAATCATTAGCCGCTTCACCACTATATGTACTTTCGCGTTTCGGGGCATATGAATAACCACCATTAAATTTGTACTTTAATCCTTTCAAAACAGGTATAAGCTTACCAAAATCCATTTCAGCATATCCATTAACGCTGATATTCCACTGACGACGTTCAGCCTGACGAGTAGTGGAAATCATAGGATTGGCCCATAATTGTTCACTATACATCGGATAGATGGTGTAACTTCCATCTTCTTCGTAGAGCTTGCCATACGGAGACATAGCTTCAGCATTCAGGAAATTTACCCGCCCACCATCTCTATTGTGAGAAGCAATATAAGTATTTGTTCCTATTCTCAAATAATCCGTCACCTCCATATCGATGTTAGTACGCAAAGAATATCGCTTATAATCATATCCTTTCAAAACACCTTTTTGACTCAAATAATCAGCAGATACATAATACTTTACTTTTTCAGCACCACCATTAATACTCACATTATGATCTGTTATGATACCCGTTTGTGAAGCTACATCATACAGCCAGTCTGTTTCAATACCGGCATTATAATTATCAACTTCATTTTGGTATTTCACATTTTCATTATACATGGATTCACCAGGATTAATAGCCACATAATCTTTATAACGCTGAATGATTTCAGCACCGTTACAAAAATCGAGTTTATGAGAATAATCTTCAAAACCTACATATCCGTTATATTTGATAGTCGGTTTGCCTGACTTACCATGTTTAGTAGTAATCAAAATTACACCATTCGCACCATTCGTACCATAAATAGCTGTTGCAGAGGCATCTTTCAATATTTCCATAGATTCAATATCAGATGGAGCAATATCATTCAAGGACCCTCCTGTCTTATTTATAGGAACGCCATCCACTACAATATAAGGACCGGAATTTGCATTGATAGAATTCTGACCACGAACCAAAGCACTAGGAGCATCTCCCGGAATTGAAGATGATTGGGTAATAGTAATACCGGCCGTAGCACCTTGCACCGCCTGCAAAACATTGGTTACCGGCAATTTATCCAAACGCTCTTTAGGAACAGAAGTAACCGAACCTGTAACGTCTGATTTTTTCTGAACGCCATAACCTACCACTACAACTTCATCCAATGTTTCTGAATCTTCTTCTAACTTTATAGAATAGTTGGTCTTACCGTTCAGTGCTATTTCCTGAGTTTTGTAACCCACAAAACTAATTACTAAAGTAGCTTTAGACTTCACCTTCAAAGAGAACTTTCCATCTACATCTGTAATGGTTCCATTTCCTGCATTGCCTTTCTCTACAACGCTGGCACCAATCACTGCTCCGAAAGAATCTTCTACGGTACCCGTTACGGTAATGAGAGAATTCTGTGCGTCCACCATCGGGACATTCAGTAGCAAAGCCATACCTATCAATAAGGCAGTAAACATTTTGCTCCATGCTACTTTCAAAGAAATTTGCTTTCTTGTCTTTTCCATGTGTATCACATTTTAGATTAATATATTGTTAACTATATTTTTATTCCACCAATAATCTTATTAACGGCATTACAAAAATACACTAACAATCTTAATAATCTGCAAAAGATGTTTTAAACAGGTGGATAAATGGTTCATCAATCATTTTTTTGACCCAAAACGGTCTATTTTTAGGCACTGATGCCAGTATTGCTCTGCCGGAATACAAACAACATCATACCGCAATACACTAATTAGCATCTGCTATGCCATTGCCTAAATTTCGCGCAAAGATAAAACAGTAGAAAGTAAAAGAAAATAATAGGTTTATCCACATAAGTTGCATATATTTGCGTCTATAACATTCATTATAGTGAAGATTAACGCTTAAAAACACGCATAACTATCACTATAATGATAGATAAATAAAGGTAATATGTATGTATGCCAGCACGCAGCCAGTTGCGAAGGGCTACGCAACCGCTTGCATGTGCCAATGCAACCGCTTGCTAAGGCCTATGCAAGCGGTTGCATTTTTACTCTTCTATCTTGCCGTCTTGGGTAAACTTCTCCATGTATTCCGAAGGCTGCATACCCATTTCTTTCTTGAAGCTGCTGCTGAAGTAGCGGGGGTCGTTATAGCCCACGGCATAGGCCAGCTCGGATATGCGGATGTGCTTCTTCTCTTCCATGATGCGGCAGGCTGCCTTCATGCGGATATTGCGCACAAAGGATACGAACGTAAGGCCGGTGAGCGACTTCAACTTACGGAAGCAGGTGGATTTGGTGGAATTCATTTCTTCGAGGAACTGAGGCAAATCGAAATCGGGGTCGTCCAGATGGCGATTGACACAATCTACGGCCTGCTTCAGGAATTCCTCGTCGATGCTGGTATAATCAAGTTCCTTGGCTTCGAACACCAGTTGATTCTTGAATTCCGTGCGTTTCTGCTGACGGGCACGGAGCAAATTCACAATGCGGGCATGAAGCACACTCAGGCTGAACGGCTTGGTGATAAAGCCGTCGGCACCGCTTTCGTAGGCCTGTACCCTATCTTCTTCCTGATTCTTGGCGGTGAGCAACAATACGGGGATGTGACTCCACTCAATATGCGACTTGACGTAGCGACACAGTTCTATGCCATCCATCTCGGGCATCATGACATCGGAAACTATCAGACTGATTTCATGGGCCTGCAATACTTCAATGGCTTTCTTGCCATGAATGGCTGTATAGATGATATAGTCTCTCTGCAGAAGCTTCAGCATCAGTTCCAGCAGTTCTTCGTTGTCTTCTACCAGAAGGATGGGCAGTTTCTCTCCGACCGATGCAGCTGTCACAGGTTGCTGTGCATCGGTGCCGGCAGGAATGGAGTCTTCGGCAGATACTGCTTTCAGCAGGCTGTCGCCTCCCGGCAAAAGGGAGGAAGCATCTCGCTCGGGCTGCGAATAATCACTTTCGGCCATGGGCAACTGTATGATAAAGGCAGTGCCCTTACCTGCTTCGCTCTCTACGGTAACGGTGCCATGATGCAAGGTGACCAAATCGCGCACCAGCGACAGACCGATACCGGTGCCTATGGTGTTGAACTTACGGTAGTCTCCTTCATAGAAACGCTTGAACAAGTTCTTCTGATCTTCTTTGGGAATGCCGGGACCATTGTCTTTTACGGTCAGTCTTAGAAAACCGTCGGTGCCGGCTTCCAGTATCACTGCCACGGTTTCGCCGGAACGGCTGTACTTCGCTGCATTCGAGAGCAGGTTATACAGCACCTTGTCCATCTTATCGGCATCGAACCAAGTGATGAAAGACTCTTCCTGGCAATGGAACTCAAAGTGAATGTTCTTCTGCTGCATCAAGGGCCTGAAACTGTCCAGACTGCGATGGATGAACTGTACCATATCGCCCAGCGATACTTTCAGCTTGAGATTGCCGGTCTCGGCCTTGCGGAACTCCAGAATCTGTTGCAGCAGGCGAATCAGACGACTGATATTGTTGTTCATCACTCTATACTGGTCACGATAGGCGGGGGCCAACTGCTTCAGTTCGTCTACAGAAGCTGAGAGAATGGTAAGCGGCGTGAGCAGTTCATGGGTGATATTCGTAAAGAACTGCAACTTAGCATGATTCAACTCCTCGGCTTTTTCCTTTTCCACTTCGCGCAGATGCAAAGCATTTTGCAGGCGCATACGGTTACGTGCCACACGGTAAAAATACCAGACGACTCCGGCTATACAGGTTAGGTATATCAGATAGGCCCACCACGTCTTCCAGGGCGGAGGTAATACCGTGACTGCCATCTGTAACTCATCCTGATTCCAAATACCATTGGAATTGGAAGAACGGAGACGGAAAGTATAGTCGCCCGGCTGCAAATTATTATAGGCAGCAAAGCGGTTGGAAGCATCGGCAAACTGCCACTCCTTTTCGAAGCCATCGAGCCGGTAAGCGTAGCGGTTCAGCTGCGGATTCACGTATTCCAGCGCCGAGAATTGCAGTTGCAGATTATTGTGCCAATGATCCAGCACCACTTTTCTGGCAAACAGGGGCGTGTGTGAGGAGATGGCATTCCGGTCTTCTTCGGGGAAATTCTTCCAGGAATGATTGAATATCTTGAAATCGGTCAGCACCGCCCGAGAGAAGAAGCTGCGGCCTTGCAACTGGCCCGGATAGAATCTGTTATACCCGCGCAGCCCTCCAAAATACATTTCGCCATCCGGTGTACAGAAGGCCGCTCCGGCATTGAATATATTTTCTTGCAGACCGTCTTCCATGGTATAAAGATGGAAAGAGGCTTCTGTATACTCCTTCACTTTCAGCTTCAGTAATCCTACGTTGGTGCCTATCCAAAGCGCACCGTCTGTACCTTCCAAGATGCTGACTACAGCATCACCCGGCAAGTTCCAACGGCTATGTACGGGCAGAAAACTGTCGGTAGCCTCATCGTACAGGTTCAGTCCGGTACCTGCCGAGCCTACCCATATCCGCCCCCGGCTGTCCTTGAACAGACATTGCACATGGTTATGGTTCAGCTTGCCGCTATCTGTCGTATAGAGGGTAGTACGGTACATTCTCCAATTGCTTCCGCTGCCCTGAATGCGCACTACTCCATGCCGCTCGGTGGCTACCCACATATCGCCCCGGGCATTTTCTAAGGTCTGCAGGCAAATCATATCACGCAGAAACGTTCCATTGACTTTCAGGGAATCCAGACGGAGTGCCCGTCCATCTGCCCTGCGCACGGAGATACCGGTACGCGTGGCAGCCCAAATGTTTCGGGTACTGTCTTCGTAGACATGATAGATGCAATCGCCACACAGCCAGGGGTCTTTATCGGAACTTAAGTAGTGCTTTACCCGCCGCCCGGCAGGAGCCTGGCGGTCGTACTCGAACAGTCCGCCGTCATAGACACCTATCCATACGTGCCCCGTGGAAGGAGACTGCATAATGGTGCGCACGGTGGAAGAGAAGGCCGGATAGGCTTTGAAATCTTCCAACTGCATACAATGCTGAAAGCGGCCGGAAGCTTCATCCAGAATACCAAAGCCCGAAGAACCGATACCCATCCACAGCTTTCCGTCGTCGTCTTGATACATGCTGCGCACCGAAGCCGTATGCAGCATATGCCGTACTGCCGAAAGAGGATTATACCCGAATATCTTGCTGCGGGTATCCACTACATTGACGCCGCCACCAATCATACCTACCCACATCAATCCCTGACGGTCGCGAAGCAAAGCGGCTACCTCGCTCTCGGCAATGGTGTTATCAGACTCATCGGCATAATAATGCTGAAAAGGAGCAGAAGCATCCATCTGCTCGTGTAAAGGCAGAATACTCAAGGCATGACGGGTGCCCACCCATAGTGTATGCGTCTCCAAATCTTCGGCCAATGCATAAACCAGGTTATCCGACAATGAGGTGGGCCGCTTTTCATCGTACTGAAAAGTGGTCCATGTGGTGTGTTCCGGACGGTAGGCATCATGCAGCAACTGCAAACCGCCATCCCATACACCTACCCAGATACGCTGTCGGCTATCCTGAAACAGTACATGGGCTGAATTCCGCTCGTTCATCTGCGGATATTTGTAATAGCGACCCGTGGCGGCTTCCTGCCTGTACAGACCACTGCTCCACGTACCTATCCAGATGTCTCCCTTGGCATCTTCCATCAAGGCTTTGATGCTTCCGCCGGTGTACACGCCACCGGTCTCTGCACCCTGAATCCGCAGAAAGTCATCGCTCTGGGGCTGATATTCATACAGGCCGTTGTCGGCACCTACCAGCAGTCGGCCCGTGCGAGTGACCAGCAACTGGGCTATGCTGCCAAAGTTCACTTTATCAATACCGTATTGACGAAATGTGCCCGTGGTCTTATCCAATACATTCAATCCATTACTCGTACCTACCCACAAGCGATGAGCGGCATCTTCTGTCATACAGGTCACATTATTATCAGTGAGCAGAGAGGAATGCGCTTCATTGGTCTTGTACACAGTCACTTCATAGCCATCAAACTGAAACAAACCGTTACGGGTAGCTATCCACATAAATCCGTCGCGATCCTGATAGATGGACTGAATGTCTTTACTGGAAAGATTATCCAATTCAGAAAAATGCTTGAAGGCAAACCTGGATATATCAGTAGAAAAGGCTTGCAATTCGGCCCAAAACACAAAAAACAGACAAAGCAATCCTCTGAGATAACGGACTTTATATAATGTGGTGAAATCTATGTGCATAGTATCTTAAATTAGATTAATAGGGGCAAAGATACAATAAATCTCATTTTTTTAGTTATTTTTGTAACAAAAAAGCAACCTCATATCCACTTCATATCAATGGCTGGCATTTATTTACATATCCCTTTCTGCAAAACCCGTTGCATCTACTGCGATTTCTATTCCACTACCCGAAGCGAATGGACCGACCGCTATGTGGAGGCGCTTTGCACAGAACTGACGCGACGGAAAGATTATCTGCAAGGCGAACCCGTACATACCATATATATGGGCGGCGGAACGCCTTCTCAACTCTCGGAAGAACACTTCCGGAAATTGTTTCACACCTTGCAGCAGGTATATGGATTGGAACAATGCCACGAAATTACATTGGAAGCCAATCCGGATGACCTGACCGAGGAATATACCGCCATGCTGAAAACGCTTCCGTTCAACCGCATCAGCATGGGCATACAGACTTTCCACGAAGATACCCTGCGCCTGCTGCATCGCCGGCACACAGGGGCACAAGCCATCCGGGCTGTGGAACTTTGCCGAAAAGCCGGATTCCAAAACATAAGTATCGACCTGATTTACGGACTGCCCGGAGAAAATGACTTCCGCTGGAACCAGGACTTGCAACAGGCCATACAGCTACAGGTGGAACACATTTCTGCCTACCACTTGACGTATGAAGAGGGCACGCCGCTTTATGACATGCTACATCAGCATAGCGTGCAGGAGGTGGATGAGGAAAGCAGCCTGCGATTCTTCACTTCACTGATGGATACCCTGAAAGACGCAGGCTACGAGCATTATGAAATCTCCAATTTCTGTAAGCCGGGATTCCACTCACGACACAATACTGCTTATTGGCAAGGCATCGCTTACCTGGGATGCGGTCCGTCGGCCCACTCATTCAACGGTAGCAGCCGCCAATGGAACAAGGCTTCGCTCTCTGCTTATATGAACGGCATAGAACAAGACACTTGTATCTATGAAACGGAGCAATTAGACGTATATACCCGATACAATGAATGTGTAATGACGGGGCTTCGCACACAAAAAGGTATTTCACTAAAACAGCTGCATCACACATTCGGTATGCAGCTCAAGGATTATTGCCTGCGCAATGCGGATTCATACCTGAAAAACGGACAACTGGAAATACACAATGAGTACCTTCGACTGACACGTGCTGGCATTTTTATCTCTGATGGCATTATGAGCGACCTAATGTATATTGAAGACTAAAATAGCTAGCCAGTTATTACAAACAAATTACAAAAAGCTATTTAAACAAGGATTTTTAATAGCAAAAATTGATATAGGTCAAGAAATAGTGTGCGCACACGAAGATTTATTGCCAATCATTTTTATGTTCAAAAACATATGCATACTTTTGTATCGGTAAAAAGAGAAAAAGGATGCGCATTCCGTTTTCAATAGGAATTAGTTCTTTAAAATTTAGTTCATGTGTGCCTGCTGAAACATCGTATATAGAAATAGGTAAAAGGATAATTTTTCAGATAAAGATAACAGTAAAAAGACAAACAGGATTCAGCGACATACAGAGTAAATAATAAGACGTTTTTAGGATTAACAATTTAACAAAAGTAGGTATTATGAAACGTTTAGGATTAACATTGGTGGCAGTTGTATGCATGGCCGCCAACACATTTGCAGTAGAAAACCAACCGGTAAAAGAAGGTACAGCTAAGCAATGGGAGGCAAGAATCAATGTAGATAAGCTGGGTAAATATCTCCAGTTGAATGCTGAACAAAAAAATCAGGTAAATACTATCTGTGACTATTTCAATGAACAGATGATTCGCGCTAACCGCTCTCATAAGAATCATGACAAGATGCTGCGCAATGCGATATTCGGCAACTTGAAACTGATGAAACAGACATTGACTAAAAAGCAGTATGCAGAGTATATGAAAGTACTTCAGGTAACTTTGCAAAACAATGACATTACAGTGGAATAAGTTCCACAAAGCCCTATACAAATAAGGCTGTCTGAATGGGTAAACCACATCAGACAGCCTTATTTTTTTGCAGCATAAGCCAGAACACCAGCCACTAAAATATATAAGCTAGTGACAGCTGCCAATACCGGTTCTTCGACTTAAACATATTACCGTCAAACAATTGGTCTACTACTTCATGACCATTTCCTCCTACATGATGCTTGGCAGATTCGGTCAATCCTATATTATAATAGCAACTCAGCATCAAATGACTCATCAGCTTCACACCTCCACCCAGATTCAGTCCTACCTCGGTAGAACGCCATCCCATAGAGCGAAGGTTCTTATCAAAAGCATCTACGGCAATGTGAGCCAGCTTACGACCCCAATTATCTTCATCTACCAGAAAAGAAAACGAAGGACCTACTCCCAAAAAGATATCGAACATAGGTGAGATACCTGCCTCCCATTTCAATTCAATGGGTATATCAATACTTTTCGTCTTTACCTCTGCACTTCTACCATTGGCAGAATTGCTGATTTTAGCTCCGCGCTGCACATAAAGCAGAGAGAAATCCAGCGCAATGCCATAGAATCCTGTCTGATACTGCAACATCGGTCCTACCTGAAAGCCGGTAAGGCTTTCTTCCTTGAACTCTCCTCGCATACCACTTACATCGGCCTTGTTGCCCAGCACACCGGCCTTCAGACCGAAATGCAGACCTTGTGCCCCCAATGAGGTAACTCCCATTGCTGCTACCAGCAGACAAATCATCCATTTTTTCATATCGTTATAGTTTAAATGATATAATTTCATCTTAATTTGTTTTACACAAAAGTAAGAATAAATAGTGAAACCTCTGCATGAAAAGCATGTTTTTTACACTCTGTGAACCAACTGCACGTTTCACCTTTCACCGCATATACACTGATTATCAAGGTGAAACGATGAATCTTTCATCTGGTGAACATTCCTCTAAAGTCATTGGTGAAATTACATCCATGGAGATACGATTCTAAATCCATGGATTTACTTTGCGCAATCCATGGATTTAGAATCGTAAACTACAGGTAGAATTTTCTATTCCTACAGGTTTAGAAAACTCTACCTGTAGAAAACAAATAGCTTAGCTATAGTAATAAATTGGCGAAAAAATCCCGCCAATCCCAAGAGGGTTATTGCAGCACTTCTTTGCAAGGTGGTAATGCCAAGAATTGTTTTGAAAATTATGATAGATTGTATTAAAACTGCTATCTTTACACTGTAATTTATAGTGATACCTATTTTAATATAGTCACACGTAATCTTAATTTAAATCTTTACCCCAAAAGCACCATGAAAAGTGAAACAACTGAGAAACTAAGAATCTGAAACCACTGAAATATAGTTATGATTAAAGCCATCCTACTCGACGTTGACGGAACCATACTCAGTTTCGAAACGCACCAGATTCCGGTCTCCACCCTTGCCGCACTGCAGCAAGTCCATAAAAACGGAATCAAAATTATTATTGCCACAGGCAGAGCGGCAGGCGACCTGCGCGAAATCGAATCCGTGCCCTATGACGCTGTCATTGCCCTCAATGGAGCAGAATGCTACCTGCGCAACGGCACCCTTGTCAAAAACCGCCCCATTCCACGCGAGGATTTCAAAAAGGCAGCAGCCATCGCGCGGCAGTATGACATTGCCCTCGGACTTGAACTGAACAACGGCGTATTTGTTGATCAACTAAAGCCTGTCGTGGTACAAATAGCCCAGATGGTAGATCACCCCATTCCCGAAGTAGTGGATGTGGAAACCCTCTTTGATGCCAAAGGCTGCAGCCAGTTCTGTTTCTATTGCGATTTGGAAATGGAGAAAAAAATCATGCCTCAACTTCCCGGACTTTCGGCCACGCGCTGGCATCCTGCTTTTACAGATATCAACGTATCGGGTACTAGCAAAGCTTCCGGTCTGAACATATTTGCCACCTATTATGGCATTGATGCCAGCGACATCATGGCCTGCGGAGATGGCGGAAACGACATTCCTATGCTGCAGGCTGCAGGCATAGGAATTGCTATGGGTAATGCCTCGGATGAGGTGAAAAAGCACGCCAACTACATCACCGACTCTATCCACTGCGACGGATTGGCCAAAGCCTTACAGCACTTCCAGCTAATTTGAATTCGCCTACCAAAAACAGGGAAATTAAAGCCTGCTCTATCCAAGAAGCTGTTTAGAATTTATTCAGAATGCATATAGATGGGGAGAAAAGAGTATTAAAATAAAAAATCCGCTGAAAAATCAGCGGATTTTTTATTTTAATCTGTGGAGCTGGAGGGAATCGAACCCTCGTCCAAACGAGGAAATCATAAGCTTTCT
>George_p2__coassemble_883_pt1 | contig 22502 bp, 25 predicted proteins | sample George_p2__metabat2_high_PE_035 | metagenome-assembled genome bin George_p2 | reverse complement strand
CGTATACCCCCTTCAACAACAGACCTGCCGACAGCAATGGCATCGGGCTGAAAATCATTTATCAGAGTATTGCCCTGCTGAATGAGCGAAACAAAGAAAAGATTTCATTCCACCTGCACGGACTGCCCGAAGGGGGCACAGAGGTATGTATCTATGTGCCCTATCAGTATAACTTCTTCGAGCGTACCAACCTTTAATCAAAAAGATTCAAATACCGGCAGCAGCCTTTCAGGCAGATAACCGCTGCGAATGCGCCATTCCTGCGGATAAAGGTTGTTGGCCCGATTGCCAATATTCTTCACAAACCCCAGCGGCACACCCTGATAGGTGAGCAATACATAGCCGCGGGGCGACCCGTCTGTCAGCACCACCGCCTCCTTGCGCAGGTAAGCGATGGCCTGCTCATAGCTTACCTCTGACACCGGAAAAGCTGCCGGCTGCAACAGGCTGCTCAGTGCCAGTGTGTGTTGCGGTATCAGATCCTTGCCCTTCTGCTGCCCTACCTCTACCCCTGCCAGCAACACTCGCAGATGCTGCTGAATACGAAGCAACAGAGGCTGGTATCGCTGTGGAAAGGCCGAAACAGCGGTATCGGTAGTAATCCAGGCATAGGCATCGGCATCGTGTACCCAGCTTTTGGCCACAAGCAGGGATTCTTTGGGCAAGCCCACAGAAACGGACTTGCCTTTCTTGCTCCGGGCTGATTTAGCCATTGCCGGCTGCTGACGCTGCATATCGGCAGCAAAACAGCTTTCCTGACAGTCACCGTGCTTGCGGATAACGGCCAGGAAAAAGCCCTCGCCCGCTGTGCGGTGAGGCAGGAAACGGTAGACCGGGAAACCACTGCCCTGCAGATTACCCGTCACACCCCAATCTTGAGGTATCTGCAACGGAAGCACCTCGGCTCCCAACTCCCGGCATATCCAGGCTACATTTTCTTCATTCTCGTGTGTGTTATAGGTACAGGTGCTGTATATCAGCAGGCCCCCAGGTTTCAGACTGCCCCATACATCGGCCAGAATACGGCGCTGACGCTGCCAGCAAATCGCTACGTTTTCCGGACTCCACTCACTTACTGCCACCGGGTCTTTACGGAACATACCTTCTCCGGAACAGGGCACATCGGTAAGCATCACATCAAACAGTTGCTCCAACGGGGCAAAATCGACCGGGTCATTGTTCGTCACCACTACATCAGGACTACCCCACTTCGCCACATTTTCTGCCAGTATCTGCGACCGGTTGCGCATAACCTCATTGGCCACGAGCAAACTTCCTTCCGGCAAAAGCGACAACAGATGCGTGGACTTTCCGCCCGGAGCCGCACAAAGATCGAGCATCACCACTGGCTGGTGCACATACGTCTGCAAGGCTTGCTCTACAAACATAGAAGAGGCTTCTTGCACATAATAGCATCCGGCATGAAAAAGGGGGTCGAACGTAAAAGAAGGACGCTCTGACAAATAATAACCCTGCGCCGCCCAAGGAACGGGAGTGGCCTTTGCCAAGGCAAAGCGCGATACCGATGGTTTGAAACGGGCGTTGAGACGAATACTCACCGGCTGTTCTTCTGACAAGGCAGCTACCAATCGGCAAAAGTCTTCGGAACCCAGCAACGGACGAATAGAAGCACTGAATGATTCGGGTAATTCCATGATATATGAACTAAATTATGCGCACAAAGATAAGCTTTTTCTACAGATAGTCGAAAAAAAACGATTTCTTTGCAACCTTTGAATGACGAAGTCCGTCTAATACACAAAAGAATGAATCACTCAATTAATTATATGCTTTATGAAACATATCATCATGCTAATCGCAGCAAACTTGCTACTCTGCCTGCCTATGCAGGCCCAAAACCGTACCGTCACCCTCAAAAATAATCAGGGAGAAAAGTTGCAGGTTATCGAACTGCACGACACAGTTATAGACGGAAAACAAACGACCGATACACTCAGTATCACCACTTACGAGAACCCGTCATCTGCTGACGAGGAGGAGAGAGAAGCTTCCAATATATTCTGGAACAAGATAACATACAGCCAAAACCACCGGAACGACCACTTCAGTGAAACCTTGGTCAGTATCATCGCCATCATAGCCGTATTCGGTATGCCGGTATTTATTCTTTTCATTATCTTCTACTACCGCAACAAGCAGCGGAAAGCCAAATACAGGCTGGCAGAACAGATATTGGCCAGCGGACAACCCCTGCCGGAGAATTTCTTCAAAAACGAAATCGGCAAAGACTTGCGCAGCAAAGGTATCAACAACATCTTTCTGGGATTGGGCCTCTTCATTTTCCTTTGGGCGATCACCGAATCTTTCGGAATGGGCAGCATCGGACTGCTGATTATGCTGACCGGCATCGGGCAGGTAGTCATTTACCACAGTCAGCAGCCCTCATCAAAGTCTCCTTTCATACACATAGAACGCAACCAGACCAATGGTAAAAAATCAGTCAAGATAGGCGGTATAGTCATCGACAACCAACAGAAAGAAGAAAGCAAAGAAGAAAGCAAAGAACAATGAACACACTGAACGACATAGCACTGGTAGCCCAAGTGGTAATCTTCCACAATAACAAGGCCTTCGACCAATTGGTCAGAAAATACCAGTCGCCCGTGCGCCGTTTCTTTTTGCATCTCACCTGTGGTGACACAGCTCTGAGCGACGATTTGGCTCAAGACACGTTCATCAAAGCCTATACTCACCTCAGCATGTTCAAGAATCTCTCCGGATTCTCCACTTGGCTGTATCACATTGCTTATAACGTATTTTATGACTATCTTCGCAGCCGGAAAGAAACCGATGAGATAGACACCCAATTGGTGGATAGCCAATGCTGTACACCGCCCAAGGACGTGGGACAACAAATGGATATCTACCAAGCACTGGGCACACTGAAAGAAATAGAGCGTACCTGCATCACACTTTTCTATCTGGAAGATCAGAGCATAGAAAAAATTGCAGACATTACAGGATGCCCCATAGGAACGGTGAAAAGTCACCTATCCAGAGGGAAAAACAATTTAGCGAATTATTTAAAAGACAACGGATATGCAAGATAATAATGATAAATTAATACGGGATTTTCTTCAAGCTGGAAAACAAAGTATTGAAGACCGAGGATTCAGTAACCGCGTAATGCAACAGTTGCCGGCTACAGAATCATGGCTGGCCAAATGCTGGACGTGGGGATGCCTGGCTTTGACAGCAGGGCTGTTCATACGGCTCAACGGATTTGAACTGCTCTACGATGCCCTGAGGAATAGCATCTCCAGCTTCATACAACAGGAAGCCATATCACAACCCGATACCCATTCATTACTTGTGGCCGGTGCCGTACTTCTGTGCTTATTATATAGAAAAATAGCATCAATGGCTTAAAAAAGAAAAGTGAATAACTACCAAAATAGATGGATAATCATTATCTTTGCACTCGCATAAAACTAAATAAAGGGAAAGAGTTTTGAAACATCTAGTAGTATTCATAGCATTATTCGTTATTTTAGGGAATATACACGCCCAATCATCCAGTGAAGAATTCGTAAAAAATTACCTGCAGGAGACCGGAGTACGCACAACCAGGCGTAATAAAGTATCTTTGCTGATGACAGGGCAGAAGAAATTCAACGATTTGTTTGATGCCATACGCCAAGCAAAACATCACATACATTTGGAATACTTCAACTTCCGAAACGACTCCGTAGCCAATGCACTGTTCGACTTATTGGCAGAAAAAGCAGCAGAAGGAGTGGAGGTACGCGCCATGTTTGATGCTTTCGGCAACTGGTCGAATAACCAACCTCTGAAAAAGCAACACTTGAAAGCTATCCGGGCACGTGGCATCGAGCTGGTGAAGTTCGACCCCATTGCTTTTCCGTATATCAATCATGCCATTCATCGGGACCACCGCAAGATAGTAGTCATAGACGGCACGGTAGGCTATACCGGAGGTATGAATATTGCCGACTACTATATTCATGGACTACCCAAAATAGGCAAATGGCGCGACATACATATGCGTATAGAAGGAGAAGCTGTGCGCTATCTACAAGGAATCTTCCTTACCATGTGGAACCGTGAAACAGGACAGCACATCGGCGGACCAGCGTATTTCCCGGCGCTACCTCCTATACCCGACAACGTAACCAAGGAAATAGCCATCGTAGATCGCACACCGAAAGAAACCTCCAAATCCATCAGCCATGCTTATGCGGCTTCTATCTACGCTGCAGAAAAAAGCATACAGATAGTAAACCCGTACTTTTTACCTACGAAATACATACGCAAAGCTATCAAAGCTGCCTTGAAAAAAGGTACTGAAGTAGAAATCATGATTCCTGCTGTGGCCGATATTCCTTTCACACCGGATGCATCGTTCTATATAGCACATAAATTGATGAAAAAAGGGGCCAAGATTTATTTGTTCAACGACGGATTCCATCACTCAAAAGTAATGATGGTGGACAAAGAGTTCTGTACGGTAGGCACAGCCAATCTGAACAGTAGAAGTCTGCGTTATGACTACGAAACCAATGCTTTTATCTTTTCTCCTGAAACTACACACCAACTGAATGCTATGTTTGAAGCAGATAAAAAGAACAGCATACAAATGACACCTGAACTTTGGAAAAAGAAATCGGGATGGAAAAAATTTGTAGGATGGTTTGGAAATCTGCTGACTCCGTTTCTATAGTTGAAACAAAAAGGCTACCTTTGCAGATAAAAAATAATCAGCCTCCATGAAACAATATTTAGATTTACTGAACCGCGTACTGACCGAAGGAGTGGAAAAAAGCGACCGCACCGGTACGGGTACCATCAGCATTTTCGGTCATCAGATGCGCTTCAATCTGGATGAGGGATTCCCTTGTCTCACTACTAAAAAACTACATCTGAAATCTATCATCCATGAACTGCTGTGGTTTCTGAAAGGAGATACAAACATACAGTATCTACAGGAACATGGCGTACGCATTTGGAATGAATGGGCAGATGAAAAGGGTGACTTAGGACATATCTACGGATATCAATGGCGTTCATGGCCGGATTATCAAGGAGGCTTCATAGACCAGATCAGTGAGGCTGTAAATACAATTCTACATAATCCCGATTCACGCAGAATTATTGTAAGTGCCTGGAATGTAGGCGATTTAAACAACATGAACCTACCTCCTTGCCACGCCTTTTTCCAATTCTACGTAGCAGACGGACGACTCAGTCTGCAACTCTACCAACGGAGTGCAGATATCTTTCTAGGCGTACCGTTCAACATAGCATCCTACGCTTTGCTGCTGCAAATGATGGCACAGGTAACCGGACTTAAAGCAGGGGATTTTATTCACACGCTGGGCGACGCACATATTTACCTGAACCACTTGGAACAAGTAAAACTGCAACTCACACGAGAGCCACGCCCGCTGCCGCAAATGATTATCAATCCAGAGGTAAAAAACATCTTTGATTTTACTTACGAAGATTTCGAACTGCAGAACTATAACCCGCATCCGCACATTGCCGGAAAGGTGTCTGTATAACTTTTTATCGATTAATATCTTAGCTGTATGTCACTTCATATCATTGCTGCCATTGACCGAAACCGTGCTATCGGTTTCGAAAACAAACTTCTGTTCTGGCTACCCAACGACCTTAAGCGGTTCAAACAACTTACTACAGGACACACCATCATCATGGGAAGAAAAACATTTGAATCACTCCCTAAAGGTGCCTTGCCCAATCGCAGAAATATCGTTCTAAGCCGAACGAAAACTGCCTATGCCGGTACAGAAGTTTACACTTCTCTGGAGGAAGCTTTGGCACATTGCCATAGCCATGAACAGATCTACATTATAGGTGGTTCCAGCCTCTATCAGCAGGCACTGCCGCTAGCCGATGAACTCTGCCTGACGGAAATCGACGCTGCCGCCCCACAGGCTGATGCTTACTTTCCCGAAATAGACTTAGATAAATGGCAAGAAAAAAGCAGGGATGCTCATCCTTCTGATGAAAAGCATCCCTGCCCCTATGCGTTTGTTGATTACGTCAAAATCAGATAATCAATCTTCATCGTCGGTGTCGATGGCTATCGGCATCTGACGCTTGATAGCTTCATTAAAAGAAATCAAAGTTTCAGTACGCGACAAACCCAACGGCTGCAATTTATCATGTATAATACTCAGCAAATGATGATTATTACGAGCATAGAGTTTGACGAACATATCGTATTTACCGGTTGTAAAATGACATTCCACTATTTCGGGAATGGCCTCTAAAGCTTTCATCACTTCGTCGAATGTAGCAGGGTCTTGTAAATAGATACCAATATATGCACAAGTTTCATAGCCAATCTTTTCCGGATCGATAATAAATTCAGAACCTTTTATTATACCCAAATTGGTCAATTTCTGTATGCGTTGATGAATTGCGGCTCCCGACACATTACAAGCTCTGGCCACTTCCAAAAAAGGTATACGAGCATTGCCGGCAATCATCGTCAATATCTGCTCATCCAAACTATCCAATTGATGTTGTCCCATTTCCTAATTTAAATTAATAATAAATCTGAATACTAAAGCCTTTTTCATTTTGCAACTGCAAAGTTAGTCATTTTTCCATCAAGAAATAGGAGATTTACAACTTTTTATACAAAAGAATGGATAAAATTGCAGATAAAAAAGAAAAATTATATCTTTGTGAAAACTATAATGTGTTCGTACCATGAATAAATATACATTACTCATAGTCTTCATAGCTCTATCAGTTTGCATGCAAGCACAGAATTTTACAGACTATTTTTCCAACCATACGTTACGATTGGATTACCTTTTCACCGGTAATGCTGACAGACAGGAAATCTGCCTGGATGAATTATCGCAGCTACCAGGGTGGGCAGGAAGAAAACATCATTTGGACGAATTGCCTCTTCACGGAAACGGACAAATCATAGTAAAAGACGAGAATAGCAAAAAAGTAATTTATAAAACATCCTTTTCCTCATTATTTCAAGAATGGCTGGAAACGGATGAAGCTAAAGTTTCTACCAGAGGATTTGAAAACACCTTTCTGGTGCCTTTTCCTACACATCCTGCAGAAATAGAGGTGATTCTTTACGACTCTCGACGGAATATACGCACCCAAATGACTCATCGTATTGACCCTAAAGATGTCTTAATACATAAGAAAGGCTATACACACATTACTCCACATAAATACCTGCTGAAAAGTAAAACCGGAGATGTATCAACTTGCATTGATGTAGCTATTCTGGCAGAAGGATACCGGAAAGATGAGATGCATCTTTTTGAAGCAGATGCAAAAAAGGCCTGTGAAAGCTTGTTGAATCATGCCCCCTTCTCTGCCATGAAAGAAAAGGGCGGGATAAATATCATAGCTGTATTCAGCCCTTCAGAAGATAGCGGAGTAAGCGTTCCTCGACTGAATGCCTGGAAAAACACAGCTTTCAATTCACACTTCAGCACGTTCTATTCAGACAGATACCTCACAACTTCCAGACTTAAGGCTGTACACGATGCACTGGCAGGAATTCCTTACGAACACATCATTATCCTGGCAAATACAGAAGAGTACGGAGGTGGAGGCATCTATAACTCGTATACGTTGACCACAGCGCATCACCCACTCTTCCAGCAGGTAGTAGTGCATGAATTTGGTCATAGCTTTGCCGGACTAGCCGATGAATATTTTTATGACAATGATGTCATGACAGATACGTATCCACTTGATGTAGAGCCTTGGGAACAAAACATAACCACACAAATCTGCTTCTCCCAAAAATGGAAAGATATGATAGCCCCCACTACACCAGTACCCACTAATCCTGCAGATAGTGAAAAATATGCAGTAGGCTTATTCGAAGGTGGCGGATATTCAGCTAAAGGGATTTATCGCCCGGCAAACGATTGCCGGATGAGAACCAATGAATATCCTGCATTCTGCCCCGTATGCCAACGGGCTATACAACGTGTCATTGATTTTTATACCAAACCCTAAACTAAAATGTTATGATTAAATTTCAACGCATTACTACAAGCGACAAAGAATTATATCAGTTCATGGAACAATTAATGGTAGAGTCTTTTCCACCTGAAGAATATCGCACACTAGAGGAACTGAGAGAATATACAGATAAGAAAGGACATTTCTATAATAATGTTGTACTAGAGAATGAAATTCCTATCGGTCTGCTCACCTACTGGCAGTTGGATGGCTTCTATTATTTTGAACATTTTGCCATTTCTCCGAAACATAGAAACGGTGGTATCGGACAGCGCACACTGCGACAACTATGCCAAGAATTACCTCTTCCCATAATATTGGAAGTAGAATTACCCAATGAAGAAATGGCTCAACGAAGAATACACTTCTATGAACGACAAGATTTCAAATTATGGAATAAAGACTATCTCCAACCACCTTACAAGAAAGGAGACAACTATCTGCCGCTTCTTTTAATGGCTTACGGTAATCTCAATCCCGACACAGATTATGAGCGAATAAAAAAAGCCATCTACAAAGAAGTATACAACGCTGAATAATTTTTAAAACAACTTCTTTATAACGACCTGAATTACATCCGGCAATGATTTAAACGATATTGCCGGATATTTTTATACACACACCTCATATGAAAACAAAAAGAAAGGTCAACTGGACACTATCCAACTGACCTTTCTTAATATTTGCTATAACTAACTACTTACTGACGCGGAGCAGCAGAATAGTTAATCTTCAATGCATATGCTTTACGAAGTGCTTCTTTGATATCTGTTACAATACCCATCTTCGTATCTTGGTCCACTTTCAGAGAAACCGTCATCAAAGGCTGATCTGATTCCTTCATGCTGGCACGTTCACCATTCACGAAGTCATAGATTTCAGAAACCTCAGCATAGTTATCGTTCAACTGAATGCGGCTTTCGTTACCTAATTTCTTACGAAATTCAGCAGTCGGCTTACCTACATAGATAAACGTAACCAACGATTTCTTTTCCAGTTTTTCCAACTCAGTACCTTGCGGAACCTTAAACTCAACCTTTAAAGTTACCTCACGCATAGTTGTTACAATCATGAAGAAGAACAACAATGTAAAGATAAGGTCAGGCAGAGAAGAAGTATTCAACGCAGGCATTTCGCGTTTACCTGTTTTATTAAATTTTCCCATTACTTCTTATCTCCATACTTTTTAGGTTCTGCCTCAGAGATTACCTGAGGATAAATTTTACGAACTGCCTTTTGTTGGTCTTCATCCAAATCAGCATAATTTTTGCCCCACTTTTCTTGAGCCAACTCATTACGCAACTCATTATAAGCTGCTACCAACTCATTCTGTACAGCAATATATGCTTTATAAGAAGAACCACGGTCGCAACGCAAAGAGATTACATGTTTTTTAGTAATCTGTACCGATCCGAAGAATTCCACTTCTTCTGTTACCTTTTCAGGCAAAGTTTCTTCGTTATTCGGATTGGCAATAAATTCCTTTGCTCTTTCACGTAGTTGTTCTACATTCAGATAGTCATTTCCAACCATCAACGCATCTTGAAAGTTCAAGAAGATAGGCAATACATTGCGCTCTTTCAACTTGATATCCTCTTTTTTCTGTTCATCCTGCGGCGGCTCGGGCAAACGACGTGCCAAACCACGGTCAGTATCCATAGAAGTAGTAATCAAGAAGAAAATCAGCAACAAGAAAGCAATATCCGCCGTTGAGCTGGAGTTGATATCGGGAACTTTTCTTTTTCCTTTTGCCATTTTAAAAACTCTTTTAATTGAGAGAAATTATCTCAACTGGTTATGAAATTTTCTTCTTAATTCCACCTAAAATCATTGCTACCAATGTAGCACCTAAGAGGAAATAGATAGTGTAAAGGAACATATCTGTAACTTTCAACCAGAAAGGAACGTTATCTGCTCCGTCATAACCCGGAATATTCAGCGGTTTGTCGCTACCCATAGACCAAGCTACAACCATTACAACTACTAAAAGAACTACACCCAAAAGGGATTTCAAAGCAGCAACCGGACTATCCTTCAGTGCGGTTCCGAATTGGAACAAGAAACCAACAACAGTTGCTACGATAGCGATACCCAGCAATGCATACACCAGGTAAAGCAACGTGTCTGTATTAGCAGGCTGCCACATTTCAGGATCCACACCCATCAAGACAGCTTCGCCTTGCGCATCTCCACCGAAGAAGAAGAGACCTAAAACCACCAAGATAATGGCCAGGAGCGCATACAGCACGTAATATGATACTTTATATGATAACTTAGCCATTTTTCTTATTTTTTGTATTTCAAATCATATTTGATAACCATATCCAACAGTGAGATAGAAGAATCTTCCATTTCGCTAGTCAAAGCTTCAATCTTAGAAAGGATGTAGTTATAGAATACCTGCAGAATCAAAGCAACGATCAAACCGAAGATAGTAGTAATCAAGGCAACCTTCATACCACCTGCTACAACCGTCGGAGAGATATCACCTACCTGTTGGATTTTATCAAATGCCTGCACCATACCGATTACAGTACCCAAGAATCCCAAAGACGGAGCCATAGCGATGAACAATGTAATCCAAGAGCAACCTTTTTCCAGGTAACCTGCCTGAACACCACCGTAAGATACTACTGAGCGTTCTACTACGTCAATACCCTGGTCGATACGCATCAGACCCTGATAGTAGATAGAAGCAATAGGACCTCTAGTGTTACGGGCAATGTCTTTAGCTGCTTCAACGTCGCCTTTTTCCAAAGCTGCTTCAACAGCTGCAACGAACTTCTTAGTATTAATTTCAGCCAAGCTCAAATAGATGATACGTTCAATACAGAAAGCAAGACCAATAACCAAAGCGATGGCTACCAAACTCATGAAAGATGCAGTACCTTCAATAAACTTAGTTTTCAATTCTTTGTGAATACCGCCTTCTTCAACTGCAGAAACAGCAGCTACTTGTTCGGTTTGAGCAGCTGCAGGAGCGTCTTGAGCCTGAGCAAGTTGAGTTGAGCCAAATGTCAAGGCTCCAATCACAGCAACAATTGCAAATAACTTTTTCATTGTGTGTCTAATTTTTAAGATTAATTAATTGATTTATTAAATTTATTGTTGTCTATTTATTCTTTTCATTTACCTTTTTTGCGGAGAGACGGGGATTCGAACCCCGGATACCCTTTTGGGGTATACACGCTTTCCAGGCGTGCCTCTTCAACCACTCGAGCACCTCTCCTTACATGATGCCTTTTGAAATCGGGTGCAAATTACAAAAAAATTGCGAACTGACCGCGTTTTCAGCTACAAATGTATTCTTTTTTTTGTTCTTCTACAGCATTCTCACGATTTAATCTTTCAGAAAAACTCAAAATTAATAAACTTTAAAATCTAAAGCGGCTTATTTGGACCTTCCAAACACTTTTAACGCATTATAAGAAGTAATTTCAGCCACCTTTTGAAGCGGCACACCATACACCTCGGCCACCTTAGCCGCCGTATAAGTAACATAGGCACTTTCATTCCGTTTGCCCCGATTCGGCACAGGAGTCAAGTAAGGCGAATCTGTTTCCAACACCAATCGTTCTAAAGGAATCTCTGGCAGTACAGCAGGAATAGCAGATTTCTTAAAAGTCACTACACCATTAATACCAATCATAAAGCCGGAAAACTCCAACATGGAAGCAGCTTCCTCAGCATTTCCCGTAAAACTATGAAAGATTCCTGTCAATCCTGAGTCTTTATAAGATGCCAACACCTTATATATATAAGGGAATGCTTCGCGGCAGTGTATCACAATAGGCAGATGGAACTCCAGCGCCCACTTTACCTGCTGTTCAAATACCAACAGCTGTTCCTGCAAGAAAGTCTGGTCCCAATACAAATCCAAGCCAATTTCTCCTATCGCAACAAAGTCTGCACGGGGCTGCAGCAACTGCTGATGCACTATTTCCAATTCTTTCTGATAATTTCCATCTACCGAAGTAGGATGTAACCCAATCATTGGATAACATAAATCCGGGTAACTACTGCACACCTTTAACAAAGGCTCCAATGTGGTACTGTCGATATTCGGCATAAAAATATGACTCACCCCAGCCTCCAAGGCCCGGTTCATCACTTCAGACACATCGTCTGCAAATTCTTCCAAAAACAAATGGGAATGTGAATCAACTAATTTCATTTTTTCTTCCAACTATTTTCTTTTCACCCAAGCGATCATAATAGACTTCTTTGGGAGTTTATCGGCTTCCATAAAAAATCATCATGCATCTTTACCTTGGCAACCTCCTATATGGCATACCTCCTCCTCTGCTAACTTACATATTACGCACCATTAATTTTTCCATCAACTGTTCCAATTCCAATTTACGTTCTTTGGGAAGCTTCACTGCTTCCAGACTTTTTCTGGCACGCTCGCTATAAGCTGCTATCTGAACTTCACATAGCTCTTTGACACCGATTTGATTATAGAGATCCGTAACAGCTGCAATCTTTTCAGCCGGAACAAACGAAGTACTGTCCACCCAGCGATTCAAAGCACTCAACTGGCCAGCATCAGCATGCTCAAAAGCCTTAATCAACAAATACGTTTTCTTATTACAAAGAATATCGCCACCTATATTTTTACCAAACACAGATGAATCACCATACACATCAAGCAAATCATCTTTCAGCTGGAAGGCCACTCCCAGATTCATACCAAAATCGTATAGAGCATCAGCATCTTCAGAAGAAGCACCCCCTAAAATAGCACCTATTTTAAGGCTAGCAGCCAACAGTACTGATGTTTTCAGACGTATCATTTCCAGGTACTCTTCTTCTCTCACATCCTTGCGGTTTTCAAACTCCATGTCAAACTGCTGTCCCTCACAGATTTCCAAAGCAGTCAAACTAAAAAGTTCCATCACCTCTTTCAATTTATCCGCTTCACACTGCGCCATAAATTGATAAGCCAGCACCAACATAGCATCTCCAGAAAGGATAGCCGTATTGTCATTCCACACCTTATGAACTGTAGGCTTTCCACGACGTTTATCAGCTCTATCCATCAGATCATCATGCAGTAACGTATAATTGTGGTATACCTCAATGCCGGTAGCCGGACCTAAGATAGCAGAGACATCTTCTTTAAAAAGATTATAAGCCAACAACATAAGCACTGGACGAATCCGCTTTCCACCCAGTGAAAGCACATAAGATACCGGTTCATAAAGTCCTTTGGGTGTACGTTCAAAAGAGAGCCCTGCAAGATGGGCATTCATCATATCAAGAAGTTCTGAAGCTGTAAACATAGCTATTAGAATTAAATTAGGGAGAAGATTATAAAAATAAAAAAGGCTGCACACGGCAGCCTTTTTCTCTATGATTCATTGTATTACTGCAATCTAAACATTACAGGCACCGTATATTTCACGCGTACGGGTTTACCACGCTGCATACCCGGTTTCCACTTCGGCATGGTACCAATCACACGCAAAGCTTCCTTATCCAAGTAAGGGTCTACGCCTCTCAATACCTTAGCGTCTACAATACTACCGTCCTTGTTTACCACGAACTGTACTGTTACACGGCCTTGTGTACCGTTTTCCTGTGCAATAGTAGGATACTTGATATTCTTACTTAAGAACTGCATCAAGCCAGCCATACCCCCATTAGGGAATTCAGGCATCTGTTCTACCACTTCGAAGATAGTCTGTTCTTCCGGTTCTTCTTCTTCCACTTCTACAGGCACATACTTGATTTCTACAGCCTGTCCTGTATCTTCCGTAGATGCAATCACAGTTTCTTCTACTTCAGCATCGTCTTCTACGATGGTCAGAGTTTCTGCAATGGCCGGAGCCTCAGGAGGAGGCGGAGGGGTAGCCATTTCAGGTTGTTCCGTAATCGGAATCTCAATTTCTTCTTCAAATACAACGTCAGTTACAGCCTGGCTCATGTCAATCTTAACATCACGTTTAGTCCATTCAAACGCAACGAACATGAAAGCGAGCACAATGACATAACCAACGAGCAGCCATGTAGACTTCTTATTCTCCAAGTCTGCTTTCGGTGTTTTTTTAACTTCCATACTATGTTAATTTAAAAATGGTGTCCAATTGTTTGCGGCAAATATAGTACTTTTCAATGAACTAACCACCCTGTTCACAAAAAAAACGCAAAATCACAAGGCTAATTTTGTTTTTTTAATTGTACAAAAGCTTTTTATAGCATGTAAATATGGTCACTGCCAGGAAAAGAAGTATCTTTGAACCGATATTACAGAAAAAGATACATTATTATTAAATATCCGATATGAAAAAAATAACGATTGCAATTGACGGTTTTTCTTCTTGTGGAAAAAGTACCATGGCCAAAGATCTGGCCCGGGAGATTGGTTACATCTACATTGACAGTGGCGCCATGTACCGTGCTGTGACGCTGTATTGTATCGAAAACGGCCTTTTCCAGGATAATCAGATTGATACTGAACGGCTCAGGCAGGAGATGGGTCATATCAATATTTCCTTCCAACTGAATGAAAAGACGGGCCGCCCTGATACTTTCCTGAATCAAGTCAACGTAGAAAACCGCATCCGCACCATGGAGGTTTCATCAAAAGTAAGTCCCGTTGCCGCCCTCGATTTTGTACGCGAAGCCATGGTGAAACAACAGCAGGAAATGGGCAAGGCCAAAGGGATTGTCATGGATGGACGTGATATTGGCACCACAGTTTTCCCCGATGCTGAACTGAAGATTTTTGTAACAGCCTCTCCGGAAATCAGAGCCCAAAGACGATATGATGAGCTGAAAGCCAAAGGAGAAGAGGCTTGTTTTGATGAAATTTTGGAAAATGTAAAACAACGTGATTATATTGACCAAAACCGGCAAGTAAGTCCACTACGCAAAGCCGACGATGCCCTCTTACTGGATAACAGCCACCTGACTATTGAAGAACAAAAAGAATGGCTGGCTGCTGAATTTAACAAAAAGGTAGAAGCTGCCCAATAACCCGTTCAGGTATGACTCAAATTGAAATAGATAAAGAATCAGGTTTTTGCTTTGGAGTAGTTACCGCTATCCATAAAGCAGAAGAGGAACTGGCACAGGGAGGCACTCTCTATTGCCTGGGAGATATTGTACACAACAGCCGAGAAGTAGAACGCCTGAAAGCGATGGGCCTCATCACCATCAACCATGAGGAGTTTGCTCAACTGAAGAATGTAAAAGTATTGCTCCGGGCACACGGTGAACCTCCCGAAACCTACGAGATAGCCCGCCAGAACAACATCGAAATCATCGATGCTACCTGTCCGGTGGTTCTTCGCTTACAAAAACGTATCAAACAAGCTTATACTCAAGAAGACCCACACCGAAAACAGATTATCATTTATGGTAAAAACGGACATGCAGAAGTACTGGGACTAGTAGGACAAACCAATGGGGAAGCGATTGTTATTGAAAAATTAGAAGAAGCCGAGCGGTTAGATTTAAGCAAAAATATCTGCCTGTACTCACAAACCACCAAATCTTTGGATGAGTTTGGGCAGATCGTAGAATATATCAAGAGTCATCTTTCTCCTGAAGTTACTTTTGAATACTTTGATACCATTTGCCGGCAAGTAGCCAACCGCATCCCGAACATTCGAAAATTTGCAGCTTCTCATGATTTGATATTCTTTGTCAGTGGCAAAAAAAGTTCCAACGGGAAAATGTTGTTTGCAGAATGTTTAAAGGTAAACCCAAATTCTCACTTGATTGACAGCACCGAAGAAATTGATGTTCAGCTGTTGCCCGGAACATCCTCCATCGGTATTTGTGGAGCCACCTCTACGCCGAAATGGCTGATGGAAGAAATATCCAGATTCATCCAGACGAAGATTCAGGAAAAGAATCCATAAACCCGAGATTTGAATTAACTAAAATTATCAGTTAAACCCTTAGCTTTTTGCTATATTTGCGGCAATTACTAATACAAATAAAATAATTGTTATGGGAACAGTTAAATGCATCGGTATTTTGACATCTGGAGGGGATGCTCCTGGCATGAATGCAGCCATACGAGCAGTGACTCGTGCAGCCATCTACAACGGATTAGAAGTAAAAGGCATATATAGAGGTTATAAGGGCTTGGTAACCGGAGAAATCAAAGAATTCAAAAGCCAGAATGTAAGCAATATCATCCAGCTGGGTGGAACAATCTTGAAAACCGCCCGCTGCAAAGAGTTCAAAACGCCAGAAGGCCGTCAGATTGCTTACGATAATATGAAGAAAGAAGGCATTGACGCTCTGGTGGTCATAGGCGGTGACGGTTCCTTAAGCGGAGCCCGTATTTTCGCCCAGGAATTTGACGTACCTTGTATCGGATTGCCGGGTACCATTGACAACGACTTGTACGGTACGGACACAACTATCGGTTACGATACGGCACTGAACACCATTTTGGATGCAGTAGATAAAATCCGCGACACAGCGACCTCACATGAACGCCTATTCTTTGTAGAAGTAATGGGACGCGATGCCGGTTTTCTGGCTTTGAATGGAGCCATTGCCTCTGGAGCTGAAGCCGCCATCATTCCGGAATTCAGTACAGAAGTGGACCAATTGGAAGAATTCATCAAGAACGGTTTCCGCAAATCCAAAAACAGCAGTATCGTACTGGTGGCAGAAAGTGAACTTACCGGTGGTGCCATGCATTATGCTGAACGTGTTAAGAACGAGTATCCGCAATATGACGTACGCGTTACCATCTTAGGCCACTTACAACGCGGCGGTAGCCCTACTGCACATGACCGTATTTTGGCCAGCCGCCTGGGTGCTGCAGCCATCGATGCCATCATGGAAGGACAGCGTAATGTTATGATTGGAATCGACCATGATGAAGTGGTTTATGTACCTTTCACCAAAGCAATCAAAAACGACAAACCCATCAAGAAAGATTTGGTCAATGTACTGCGTACGTTGTCTATCTGAAAATGAAAAGTCATCCTATACAAAAATCCCCGCAAAATGCGGGGATTTTTATTTCTACAACCAGGCTTTGACCCGCTCTTCGGTCAGATTCCACAGTTGTTCCGCCTGAGCGTGAGCCAGGTATTTTCCCGAAAGTTTCTTGGGATGGCAGCTGACATTAAAAGTACCTGTACGCCCTCCGGCCTCTTCATCCAGCAAAAGTCCGATAGCCGTTGCAGCTCCCTGCCTGGGAGTACGAATAAATGGCCTGAAAAAAAGATCTGTCAATGGATCAAACCACAGGTGCATCCTAATGATATCAGTCGATACAATCCCGGGATCCGCCGCATTCACTACAATTTCCCGGTCTTTCAAACGTCGTGCCAACTCTAGCGTAAACAACGTCAACGCCAGCTTAGTATTACTGTATATCGGAATTCGCCAGAAGCTTCCTTTACGTCCCTTTTCAAAAAAATCCGGAAAATCCAGTTGTCCGATTGCATAGGTACACGATACCATATTCACGATTCTGCTTCCTTTCCTCATCAAAGGAAGCAGCTTACGGGTCAACAGATAAGGCGCCACATAATTCACACTCACAGTCCGTTCCAACCCGTCCGCTGTCACCTGTCTGTGTGTTTCCATAGTACCTGCATTATTCATCAAGAGAGCAATCGGCTCCCCTCGCTGCAGGAATACATCTGCCAAAGCAGCCACAGAATGCAAAGAAGAGAGGTCAACCTGCATCAGTTCCACTGCCTGATTGCCAGTATCCTTCCGAATTGCATCCCGCTTCACCTTTCCTTTATTGACATCATAACAGACCATCACTACCCGATAGCCAGCCTTTGCCACCGCACGAGTAATTTCTGTTCCCATTCCTCCGTCTGCTCCGGTAATAACGGCCAGTCCTGTCTGATTCTTTTCCATATACATCCCCTTTACCCTTTGAATTCGATCTTTTCAATTTCAGATTTCAAGTCGGCCGGCAACTCTTCACCCAAATGCTGATGACATGCCATATCTACCGAATACATGCGTGCAATACAATAATTACTGTGCCGGCAATGGCTGCGTGCACATTCTTCAAGCCGCATCCGGTTTACAAATCCCGGTTCATTAAGCAAAGCACGCGCCATCTGCACCGCATCAAACCCTGCCCCCAGCACTTCCTCTATTTTCTGCCGAGACACCAGTCCACCTACATAAACCAGCGGCATCTGAAGAGCCTGACGGAACTTCAAAGCATCTTCCAAAAAATAAGCCTCCTGAAAAGGCACAGAAGGAATCATCCATTTTCCCACCAGCCTCACGCCATATTTCAGCCACCAGCAATCCATATAATGAGTCATGGTACGGATAGGCATTTCCCCACGCATCACATACATCGGTGCCTTACTGACAAATCCGCCGCTCAATACCAGGGCATGAGCACCCGATTGCTGCAGGCGGCAAGCTACTTGCAGTGATTCATCCAGCTCCATTCCACCTCTAAAACCATCACGCATATTCATCTTGACCAGTACAGCCATATCACTTCCGGCAGCTTTCATTACCTCTTCCATCACCATATCCATAAAACGCATACGGTTCGTCAAAGAGCCACCAAACTCATCTTTCCGATGATTGGTAGAAGGCGACAAGAACTGACTGATTAAATAACCGTGGCCAGCATGAATCTCCACGGCATCAAACCCGGCTTCCCGGGCCAAACAGACCGCCTTCCCATAGGCACGGGCCAATCCAGGCAGTTCATCCGCACGCAATCCACGAACAAAAGTCGGAGAATAGAGATTAAAGCCACTGCAAGCTCCTACAGGAGTACATCCACAGATACTTCTATGCGACATATTACCGCAATGCCCCAACTGAATACCTACTGCAGCTCCCTCTGCATGTACCGAATCGGTCAGCCTACGTAATCCAGGTACAATTTCCGGACGCATCCACAACTGACGGTCAAACGACAGTCCGCTGCGGGTAACAGCTGCATACGCTACCGTAGTCATTCCGATTCCACCGGCTGCTACCGAACGATGGTACTCCAACAACTGGTCCGAAGGTTCATGTCCGGGACACATACTTTCAAAAGCCGCCGAACGAATGGTCCGGTTTCGCAACGTCAAAGGCCCCAATGTAACCGGGGTAAATATTTTAGATGATGTCATAGATAGAAATATATATAAATCATTTTATGCAAAACTACAGCATGAAAGTTGCGGTCAATAAACAAAAGGAATAATCCGTTTACGCGCTCCCACTGCCTCCGCTCCAAATTCTTCACAGTAATGACGATGAATAGCATGAGCCCTGGGCACTAAATTGGCAAACGTCCACCACACAAACACCCACGCAGCCGGTGATCCAGTCAGAATAGCAAATCCGGTCCACTCTACCAATTCCCCAAAATAATTGGCCGCTGTTACATAACGATACATCCCCCCGGCCGGCAGATAATGCCGCGTATCCCCGGGTTTACGAAGGTGCCGGATCACCCGATCTGAATGAAGATTGATTCCCATCCCTACAAAAAACAGGCAGATACCCATCCAGGCATGAGGTCTGGCAAAATAAGCCCAACCTAAAGCATAGCCAGCCGCATCTGCAGGAAAATAAAACAAGCCACCAGCCTGCATCAATCCGTTGAGCACATTAAACAGCACCCCCATCAGCAAAATGACTACAGGCATCTGGCTATGTCCTCTCATCAAGAAAGGAAAAATAAAAGAACGCTGAAAATAATGCAACTGAAACAGCAGAAAGAATATATAGACCGGAATGGAAAATCCCACGCCGCTCCGAGCCCACAATACAAACATCATGATAAAAACCGGTGCCTCCATCAGCACCCAGGCCCATTTATTATGAATAGAAAATCCCCAGGAAGATGTACGGAACATACCATAACCTGCCTTTATAAAATAAAGAGCAACTAATACCAGGAAAGCGACAAAACTCATCCCGATCAAAAACAGATGAAAGAAATCGTGATTCATACAGACTAATTAAATTCTTTTAGATTGCGAGCAAAATTAAAGGAAATATTTTGGAAAAGCCGAATAAAACGAAGATTTTTGCAGCGAGAATTCAAGAAACTCATCTATCTATGACAGAAAAAACGGAAACGACTGCACAACATCTCCTGCGCCAACAGCTTTTGCTGCACATGGAGTATGACTACGAAAAAGAAGAATTTCAACGGCAGACAGAAACCATGGGAATAGCGCGAAAAGTAAAGCGCGGACTTTGCTGGTATCCGGTCTGTGCTGGACGAAGTTATTATAATTCCTTAAACCAGCTAGTAGTGGAAATCAGCCGACAGGAAGACACGGAGATCGAACATCTTTTTGAATTTGGACGTCCTGTATGCTTCTTCCGAGAATCGGCTGACGGTTGCATTACCTACTTCCGTTTTCAGGGTAGCGTGAGTTATGCTGATGATTTGCGTATGGTTATCGTCATGCCGGGTGCCGGAGCCGTATCAGATATCCAGCATACCGACCGGCTGGGAGTGCAGCTGTATTTTGACGAAACCAGCTACCAAACCATGTTCGAAGCACTGAAAGAAGTCAGCCGTGCCAAAGGGAATCGTCTGGCCGAACTGAGAGAAATTCTTTTGGGCTCTGTAAATCCCGGCTTCCGAGAACTCTACCCCGTACGGTTTCCCTGGCTGAATCCAACGCAGGAATCAGCTGTAAACCAGGTATTGTGTGCACGCGATGTAGCCATTGTACACGGACCTCCGGGCACCGGTAAAACCACCACATTGGTAGAAGCCATCTATGAAACCCTTCACCGTGAACCACAAGTACTAGTATGTGCTCAGAGTAATACAGCTGTAGACTGGATTTCAGAAAAACTCGTTGACCGAGGTGTGAACGTACTCCGCATCGGAAATCCTACGCGTGTCAATGATAAAATGCTATCCTTCACCTATGAACGGCGTTTTGAAGCCCACCCGGCCTATCCTGAATTATGGAGCATCCGAAAAGAATTAAGACAACTCGGAGCAAAATCCCGAAAAGGCAGCTACAGTGAGCGAGAAAGTCTCCGCAGCAGAATGTCACGCCTGCGCGACCGAGCTACAGCACTTGAAGTCCAAATCAATGCAGATTTATTCGATAGTGCTCATGTCATTGCATCCACTTTAGTAAGCAGTCATCACCGCTTGCTCAACGGACGGCATTTCGGCACTTTGTTTATTGATGAAGCTGCACAAGCCCTGGAAGCAGCTTGCTGGATAGCCATCCGCAAGGCCGACCGGGTCATCCTGGCAGGCGACCATCAACAGTTGCCTCCTACCATTAAATGCTACGAAGCAGCCCGGCAAGGCTTAGACCAAACCCTCATGGAATGGATTGTCCGACAAAAGCCCCATGCCGTGTCGCTGCTCAAAACCCAATACCGGATGCATGAACAACTCATGAGATTTTCATCAGAATGGTTCTATCACGGACTATTGGAAGCGGCTCCGGAAGTAAAACACCGGGGTATTTTGGATTGGGACTCCCCCATCAGCTGGATAGATACCTCCGAGCAGGACTTTAAGGAAGAGTTTGTCGGAGAAAGTTTCGGACGAATGAACCGCCAGGAAGCAGACCTCCTACTGCAGGAACTGGAAGCATACATCCAACGTATAGGAGGACATCGTATATTGGAAGAACAGATTGATTTCGGCATCATCTCTCCCTATAAAGCGCAAGTACAGTACCTGCGCAGTCAAATACGAAACCGTGCTTTTCTTCGCCCTTACCGCCACCTGCTTACGGTTCATACCGTAGATGGATTCCAGGGACAAGAACGAGATGTCATTTTCATCAGTCTGGTACGGGCTAACGATGAAGGGCAGATCGGATTCCTGCATGACCTGCGCCGAATGAATGTAGCGATCACCCGAGCCCGAATGAAATTAGTCATATTAGGAAATGCACAAACCCTGGGAAAACATGCCTTTTATCAGCAACTGCTAAAGTATGTACACCATACACACAGCGAATATCCTACAAAAGACTAAAAAGATGCTCCAAAGATTTGTTTTGTATAATCAAAATGTAACAAATTAATTAACAGATGTTATCTTTACATCCTTTCATTCATTTTTATCACAAAAACATAGAACTAAAAACAATAATATTTATATTTCGTCATATCTGTGATAAAAAAACAATTTTCCAGATATAAAACAAAGGTCTAATCTGTATAAATATTAAAAGCTATGAACAAACAAATCATTGGAGAAAACGCAGGTATTCTTTGGCGTTTAATGAATCAGGAAAGTCATCGCCAATGGCAGCTGGAAGAGCTGAAACAGGCCACCGGCTTTGACGATATGCAATTGGCCAGTGCCATCGGCTGGCTGGCCCGTGAAGATAAAATTCAAATAGAGCTCAGAAATCCGAAAGATGACAACAAAAAAGCCTATGTATATTTGATGCTCAACGCTTTTTATTAATGAGCAGTCAAAGATATCTATAAAAAAATGGGGTGTATTTAAAATACCCCCATTTTTTATAAAATAGACCAACCGTTTTATTCTTCATCCAACAGAATTTCCAAAA